>Ga0209533_1000521_pt1 | contig 37047 bp, 18 predicted proteins | sample COG_04_FD_184748 | JGI IMG/M metagenome (GOLD analysis project Ga0209533, IMG submission 184748) | Pelagic Microbial community sample from North Sea - COGITO 998_met_04 (SPAdes) (version 2) | ecosystem: Environmental > Aquatic > Marine > Neritic zone/Coastal water | place: Helgoland, sampling...
ATAAATTAAACTGTTTTTCTAATTTTCTTTTGTAAATAAGATCATAATACGTTATCTTTACAGATGTTTTAAATATACTTTGAAATGATTGCGATTGAAATAACTTATTTGCCATTCCGCTAAACATTTTCATACCATCACTACCACCAAACATACTTGCCATACCCTCACTACCACCAAACATACTTGCCATACCCTCACTACCACCAAACATACTTGCCATACTCTCACTACCACCAAATATATCATCAAATATGTCTGAAAAATTGTTATCTATCAACCTTTTATACGCCTCTGAAGCTTCTTTAAATTGCAATTCTTTTTCATTTCTTTCATTTTCATCTAAATCAACCAATTTATCTGGATGCGTTTTTAATGCTATAGATTTATACGCTTTTTTAATGTCCGCTTCTGTTGCTGTTTCATTCAAACCTAAGATATCTAAACATTGGTGCTTATCCATTTAAAGATTTAAATCTATAAAATGTTTATATGAATATATTATATTATGGTTCTAATAACACTATTAATGATAAAATAATTGATAACACTCTCCATAATCAAACAAGAATACATAAAAATATTAGATATCTTGAAAATAGCCAATATTTAACTTTTTCGGTTATTAATATACATATTTTACACTTTATTAAATCATTAATACAAACTACTACAATCAATAATACTATACGTAAAATTATTTTATTAAATATTGAACAATGTGATAGAGAATGTATGACTTTTTTACGTATTATACTTGAAAAATACAATAATACTACACAGTTTATTGCTACCACTATTCAACGATCTAAAATTGATAAACCAATTTTAAGTAGATTTATATTAGTGCGATTATCAGTTGAGAATATTAAAATTGATGTTATACCAATTAAAAATATTACCACTAAACCAATACTAAAAGATATAAAAAAAATAGTTAAAAAATGCCGTAAATATTCCATTTCGGATATTAGTCTAGAATTATTAAATATAACTCCATATAAATCTCAATTTATAGAACACGCAAGTAATATAGAATATCAATATTGCTTTCATAATAATAAAGATCTTGCTATTGAAACATTAATCTTAGTATGTTTTTATCCTCCAAAATATGATATAAAAAAATCAAAATAACTATTTGTTAAATGTATAGTAAATATAATGAATGTACTGAATGTAATAAAACCAAACTAATCGTTAATAATATTAATAAACTTGTTAAATATATTGATAAATATGGTAATAATAATGAAAAATATACATTAAAATCAAATCTTAATATTATGAATAATAATTTAGAAAATGTTTATAATAATATATTAATTTCTAAATTATACAAAAATATGATACTTTATGTAGTTTGTATTTTTTTAATGAAATCCATAATACTATAGCTACCTTCTAAAATTGCTAGATCCTTTTTAACTGTCATATCACTTAAATTAATATGCATCCATTTATTATAATATTTTTTTGGTATAAAGTTTAGTAAAAATAAACACACTATTATTCTATCTGCACATCCAAATTCTGCATTTTTTATATCAGCTCTAGTTGATTTTGTATATTTTATATATTCTTTTCCTATACTTAATTCTTGTATCTCTTCTCCATAAGATTTTGCACTTCTAATTAATTGTTTTTTCATATTCTGTGATAAACTAAAATAAGCATACGATGTCTTACATTGATCTATACCAGTTAACGTTCCCATATCAATAATACGTTTAGGTTTATATTTATCTATACAATATGATAAACCATCTGCTAATATTAATCTTCCTTCCGCATCAGTATTTGTTATTTCAACTTTTATACCTGAATAAGATGTTATAATATCACCCGGTTTTGTCGCCATATGCGAAATATCATTTTGAACTAATGGAACACATACTATTATATTTTTTTTGGTTTTATTTAAAGCAAGTTCGTATAATAAATATAATGCCATTGTCCCACCCGTTTTATCCAAATGCATATTATTCATCGCATATTTAGGTTTTAATGTATATCCTCCAGCATCAAATGTAACTCCTTTACCAACTATCACCAAATCTGTATTTTTACTACTTTTATTACCATTATATTCTACAATTAACATATGAGCAGTTATATGATCAACAGATACAATCAGATTTAATCCTTCTTCTCTTAATTGTTTTGTATCTTTAATTATTACATTAGTATTCTTAATTGGCTTAAATATATTATTGATATGATGACAGAAAGAACTAGGTGTTATAATATTTGCAGGTTGATTTAATAATGTTCTAAATGAGTTTAAACTCGTATCTGTTTTATTAAACTTGTATTTTTGTTGCTCTAAACGCATCTTAACTGCTTTATGAAACTTTTTTGGATATTTATTTATATTAACTTTTTGCCCTATATCCCATAGATCCAAATGATTTATCATTTAATTTTAAATAATAAAATTAAATATAAGGTCTATTTTGCTTAAATATATACTTTACATGACAAAAAGGTAATTCTAATAAATAACTAATACATATATCAATTAATTTTTTATTAGAATTTTTGCTATTTTCTATTGTAGATACTATATCATTCAATAGGTTGTTAGGAACATTTAAGTCATTATATCTAACATATTTCATATCACTATTAATAACACTGTAATATACTATCATTATATCGTATAATATTACATATTTATCTACTATATTAATAGTTTTTATTATATTAATATATTTCTTAATCTTATGACGATACTTGATCTGCTCTAAAAGATCTTTAGAAACAGTATAAATAACTTTAGTATAAATATATTCTACAAGATCATCCGGTAGTTTAGATTCAAAATCTATTAATAGTGTTGTTGTCATTTTGTAATATACTACAAAATTGTTATCATTTTTATAAATAAATATGGAACTAATTGATCTTTTTTTTACCAAATTTTATAAAGATTTTCAAGAATATACTTACAAAAATAAAGTTTTAGTTGCCGCTTCTGGTTTTACTATTGGTATTGCTACTACTGATTTACTTAAATCAATTATAACTGATATTATAAATCCTAATATTATTAAATTAGTTTCATCACTAAGCCTTATATCGCCTTTAGCTATTAAATATCCATTTGTATTTAATATTGTTAAAGGATTTAGTAATTTTATTTGGTTATTTATTATTTGGTTAATAACTATCATTGTTTCATTCTTTGTAATTGAATATATACTTAATAGAAAAGTTATCGGTTTAACTAGTAATGTTCAAGATGATGAAAAAAAACAATTTATTAAAGAAAAAATAATATCAAAGGAACACAATAATATCATACCTAATGAAAAAGATAAAATTGATATTGAAAATGATAAAGAATTAGAAAATCTCATCCAATAAAATTATTTATATAATTTATAAATATATTTGTATTATTCATTTCAATATTATTATGACCCGCTTTAACTATTAATGGTTTATAATAATTATCAGGACAATATATTTTTATTATTTTTATTAATTCATATGTATGCCTTATATTTATCAATTTATCTACTGTTCCATGTATTATTGCTATCTTATTTTTAGCATCTTTTATTCTATAATTATTTGGAAAACATACATTATCTAAAAATGGTATATCATAATATATTTGTATTCCCGATAACATTGGAGATATTAAGATCAACCCATTATTTATATAATTTGATAAATATATAGCCGGAACAGTTCCTAAAGATTTACCCATTATAATTAAATTATTTGGATTTATATTCAATTTCTCAATTGTAAAATAATACACAGTATCTGCAGATTTTAATAAATTATATTCATTTAATGTTCCTTTATACGATAATCCATAACCTATATAATCATACAATATTACACTACAATTTGTAAAATTAGATAACCAATTACAATAACTTTTACATATACCTATATCATCCGCATTATTATGATTAAATAATATTACTTTATTATTTTCTTTTTTTATTATCTTAATAGCTATGTTATCATACAAATAGTCAATATCTTTAATAGTATATGTTGAGTTTAATGGTGGATTAAATGCTAATGTAGATACTAAATGATTAAATATTATATATAATATTATTATTATTATTATTGTATATAATATCATTATAATTTTTTATTATAAATATTTTAATTAACCACAATGATATGTACAACCAACAAAAGCTATTTTATATACTTTCATATTTTTATTCAATTCCAAATTATAAGTATTTTTATCAATTATATCTCCATTTAATCTAATATATTTAATATCATATTCATAATCATATTTAATATTACTATTATTATCATATTCATATTCATATACTATATCATTATTTTGATTAAATAATATATTAGAAAAACTATCTGTTTTCATTTTCTGTAAAGGTATATAATTTGGATTGAAATCACAATTCATTGTTATTTTTGCTACAGTATAATTATGTAAAAGATCATCATCTTGTTTCATACCAATTCCAAGTATAACAGAAGAAGTTATATAATCACCATTATTTAAATTACCATTATAATTAGATACCCATATAGCACCTTCGCCTATTGAATTAATCGCAGATTCATAAGATTTATTTTCTATTTTATTAGTTTTTAATAATGACATATTAAAATATTGGTATTTATTAGAAATTACACCAAATACAGAAGGATCTTTAATTTTATTTGATAGTATAACATTTGGCAAACTTTCAATAATATTAATATTTTGTTTTGAATTGAATTTAGAATAATTAGACGTTGATCTATTATAATAAGAACCATCTGCACATACTATATATCCATTATAGTGGTTTGTATCTTTTAAAAGTGTTATATGTTGCCCTGTAAAATTTAAATTTTGTGTACTAACATAATTACAATTATCTAAAATATCATATAATTCAACATCATTAACATAATTACAATTATCTAATACCTGATGTGTTACATATAAATCTAAATCAGGTAATCCATCAAGATCATTATAATTACTAAATATTTTAGGTCTATCTTTAATATCCTCATAATTAATATTAACATTAGATATGATAAGTCTTTTATCACTATTTCCAATTATAATATTATCATTCGTTTCAATTATAATATTATTAATATTAATTATATTATTACTATTAAATTCTAAATTATGTCCTATTATAATAGGATTCTTAGAACATAATTCATCAAATAATAAACTATCTTCAATATCATTGTAATTATTATTACCAATTGATATTAGATTACGTGGTATAACATTAGTAAAACTATTATTACCAAATATAATATTATTATTAATAATCTTTTTACCAATTTTATTACCAATCACAATAGAATTATTACCATATAAATTGTATAAAGATCCAAAACCAATATTTTCATAACCATAACATTTAAGATCACTACCGTATAATATATTAGTTCCACTATCTATTTTATATTCAACACTTAAATCACTAAAATTAAGTTTTAAAAAATAATTAGTTATATTTTCACCTTCATTATAGATATTTTCAAATAATTTATAAACTATTTTTAATCTATTTAATACATCAACTGTATTCTCTATAGATATTATATTATTACTATTATAATTTAATCCACTTGTTTCATCATATAAATACTCGGTATCATTTAAAATTATAGTAAACTTATATTTTTTAAATTTATCAATATTAAATTGTTCATATAATGTTATAAATACATTTAAACCTATTGTAAAATCACTTATACCATTTTCAAATACATATTCAATTGAATTTTCTTGATTAATTTCCGTAATACTAAATATTTGTTTAAACCAATAAGCATCTTGTAAAACTTCAAAATCATTGATAATAGGATAATATTCTAAATTAATATTTTCTATTTTATCACCAAATAATACTTTAAAATTATTAAAATTAGAATCAATATATTTATTATCTAATTTAATTGATTCAATACCATCGTAAATAAATATTTTATTATTAGGATGATTAGCAACTTTAAATGTTTTTAAGAGATCTAAATCATGATAAATATATTGTGTTGTATATTCAAACGTATAATTATTTATAATATTAAATACAATATTATATTCATTAACAATATCATAATTATATCTATTAAGACCAATTAATATTTTAATATTATCATTAATATTTGTTGAATTTATATAATCTTTACCATTTATATAACCATTTTCAATATTTTCGTTTAATATAAATATATTAGATTCTTTAATATTTCTAAATCCATATTTAATCAATTCTTCATATATATTAACTCTATTAAATGGATATATATCAATAGTAATTGTATTTTCATTTATATTTGTATCTATTTGCGTATCATAATCAATTAATGAATCTATATAATTAATATTACAATTATTAATATATTCTAATAAAACCCCAGATATATTAGGATTTAAAATTATATTGTTATCAACATAATATAAATCATCTATCAACGATCTACTCAGGTTATCAATTTTATTTACAACATAGTTTTTTAACTTTATTATAAAAATATCACTTAGTTGTGTTTTATCTTTGTGTAATATACGAATAGTCATTTCATCATCACGATCTTCAAGTATCATATACACCATACTTATAAAATTATCATCCTCAATCTTAATTAAATTAGTATTGATTATACCATATTTTGGTGGTATTTCAATATATATAAAATCACCAATATTATCTTCAGTTTCGCCAATATAAAATAAATTACTAGAAAACATATACCATTCTGTATTTATAGTTATATCATATACATTTGTAATATTATTAACAGTTATATTACTATTATTAATGGTAATATTATTACCATTCACAATTATATGATCAACTGTATTTTCAAAAATATAAGTTCCATCATTCCAACTAGCATTGCTACTGGTTATTGATACTTCTTCAGTATAAAACACAGTATCATCTATAATTAATTTAGAATCACCTTTAACAATATGTAATGTATTTTCAAACCAATCTAAAGAAATATAATCACCATATATTTCTGTTATATTAAAACTATTAAAACTATTATTAAAATTAACTTTAATATCATAAGATCTTCTAGATAAATAAGATACATCTTCTATATTAATAACTATGCTAACAGTAAAATTATCTTGAATAACATTAGCATATTCTAAATATTGCTTAAGAACAATAGTTTCATTATGATCATACAATCTTTTAGTAATATGCGAATATGTTGGTAATTTTGTAATATAAATTTGAAAATTGTCATTCATATTATTAAATTGAAAATTAATAGTATTATTATCAAATGTAGTATAAACAATAATAGGTTCGGTAAATCTATAAATATTACTTTCATCTAATGTATATTTAACATCATATGTCGTATCATTATTCAATTTAATATTACTAAATGTATCAAGTATAATATCAATTTTTTTATAATTTAAATTATTATTTAAAGATAATTCAATAGGATTATGAGGTGATTGGTATATATAATTACCCTCAACAATTAAATCACTTAATTTAAGACTATCAATAATATTTTTATTTAATATAGGATCAAATGTATTTAGATAATTTACTGCTTTTAATACATTATAAGATTCCAATTTATTACCTATACCAATACTATTAACAGTATTGATTATATTTGAATTACCTATAACTAATGGATTTTCTTTAATTGAATTATTATTACCAATAACAATTAAATTAGATTGATAAAGATCATAACTAGTATTATATCCACCAATATATATAGTATTAATAGCATTAATAGCTTCATTTAAATTATAATTACCTACAATAGTATTATTAATACTCGAAATTAATTCATTACCTATATAAGAACCATGAATAACAGTATTACTTATATTAGATTCAATATTATTAATACAATTGAAACCTATAATATTATTATTATTATTGTAAATTAACTTATTACCTATTAAAGATCCTATCATTATAGAATTATTATCAGAAACTAATCTTTCATCACCACTAATACCATTATTAACTATATACACTAAATTAGAAGAACTTTCAGTTAAATTAAAACCATATCGATAACCTATAATAATACTATCATTAATCTCAATACAATTAAAAGCAGTATCTTTACCTAATATAATGTTTCGTTCCCCTGTAATATTAGTTCCTGCATCTTGACCAATTTTAGTATTTTCTAATTCTTTTGTAACAAGATCAATAGATTGATTGTAAGTGAAACTAATTTTTTCTGAAGATGTCATATTATTATTAGAATAAATAAAAAAAGAAGTATAAATCTATTTATATAGGATTAACCTGTATATTAAATGGATTATTTTTTAAAGCACTTAAGGTGTCTTTATCTAATCTATTTTCATAAGAATTAAGTTGTGAACTTTCTTTAGTAATACCATTAACATTGCTATTAGGTGTTGCTTGATATACTTTTTCAACGTTATGCATTTTACGTGGTGCTAAACTTTCCCCAACACTTTTGTTAGACTTCATATTAATACTTCCAGTATTTATTTTACTTAAACTACTTTGACCACCATTTGGTATATGTCCAGCATCTATTAAGATCTTTTCACGTGTTCCATCTATTTCAGCATTATCGGTAGCTAAATGTGATATTTGTTCTTTAACATTAATATTACCAGAACCAATATAGTCATTATGGGTTGATTGTTTATTTGTATCTTTAGCAAAAGGTTTGCTTGATAAATAACCACCAAATAAACCTTCTAATATACCACCTAAGAATCCTTCAGTTTTATGTATAGTAGTTTCTTTAGTTGTTGTTTTAGCAACTAAATCAGTACTATATGCTACTGTTCTATAAACAACACCACCTATATTACGATAAACATCCTTAACAGCTAAGGTTTCATTTGTAGTAGTTCTAGCTTTATCTTGTATTTCTGTATAAGTTCCTTCACCGGCTTTTACATTTAATTTAGCGGAATCGTGTATTAATGTTTCTTTAGTAGTAGTTTTAGCATCATCTTGAATAGCACTATATGTTCCATCTTCACCTTTAAGATTTAGTTTTTCGGCATCATGTATAGTTGTTTCTTTAGTAGTAGTTTTAGCATCATCTTGAATAGCACTATATGTTCCATCTTCACCTTTAAGATTTAGTTTTTCAGAATCATGTATAGTTGTTTCTTTAATAGTAGTTCTAGTAATATCATTCGGATCGTGTACAGTAACAGCTTGAGGCATTTGAGGATTCATCATACCTTCTTGTCTAGGTGCATCTACTAAATATTCTTTAATACTATTTTTCATTGTATCCACTAAAGGGCTTACAACAGCATTAACTAAACTAGTTAAATTTGTTACAACAGTCTTTGTTTCATAATTATTACGTTCATTATCATATACAACAACATTCGCTTTTCCATAATCGTCATTTGAATTTTGTAAATTAACAGTATCTTTAGCACCACCTGTATATTCAATATGTCCTAAAGGTGCATTTGTTTCTTTAATATTTTGATTACTTCTTTCAGTTGGTTTGGTATAAGCACCAGTAGTAACAAAAAAGTTTTCTTTATTTTGTTCAAATGTTCTTTCAGGTAGATTTTTAACAACATTTTCGGTCATAGATCTTTTTGTTACATTATTTGTTTTAGGTCCTTGAAATGGTATTTGAAACGTTTTACTAGTTTGATCAGTTTTAGGTTTATTTGCCTGTAAATCAGGTGGAGCAGAATATCTTAAAGCATCTGTTTGTTGAAAACCACCAACACCTGCAGAAGAATAACCACGATTTAAACCAGGACCAACTCTAATTTGTTGTATAGGAAACTCATTATTTCTGGATAAAGGATCAACTACACGTGATTTTAAAAACTCATCATTATTTCTCATTCCTCTAGAACAAACTTGATCATTAATACTTGGTTTAAATAAACAAGGAACTTCTGTTTTTTTCATATATAATGAATCATTACCACTCATACGATCTGTATAATTTGACATTCTTTCAACATCAACATTTTGTGTTACATTTCCTTTTAAAAAAGGAACCATATTATTATGAATATAATCTGCTTGTTGCATTTGCATTCCACTTAAATTATCATTACTTTCTTCAATTCCTGAAAACATTGAAGCAAATGCAGGTCTAGGAACTATTCCCGTTTCCATAGGATTTTGTGCTTTATTATACATTTTAGTTCCACGTATTAATTCATCTCTTTTAACATCTGTATAATAAGTTGATGAGTATATATTATCTAAAGAAGACTGTTTAAACATTGTATTATTATTATTAAATAAAAATAATTATTAAAAAATTATAGCAATTTAAATAAAATTATAAGAACCACATCTATAATATATCATATATTAGTATTAAAAACTTCAAATTAGGAACAAATATAATAAAATGTAGAAAAAATCTTAATCATACAATTAATATCAATTTTTAATCAATTTTTTTTAATTCACGAAATATTTTTATAAAGCTTGTTAGATTTTTATCAATTTTATCAATCTTAACTTCTAGCTCTGTTTTAGATTTAGTTTTAAAACATATAAAGTATATTACCAACCAAAATACTAAATTACTAATTATTAATATTATATGAATATTTACTTGATAACAATCACTTATTATCAAATTATTATCATTAAATGTTGTTAGAGAATCCATTTTAAATAAAAATGTATAATTGTAATCATTTTTTATACAAAAATGATTAAAAAAATTATTAAATTATAATGACAAACATTGAAACTATATTTGACTACAAGACTACTATCAATATTTCGTTTGATATTGATAATTATAATGAAGAAGATATTATTAAAATAATAAAAGAAAAATTCAATATCATCAAACAATGTAAAACAGAAGATATTGATGAAACTATAGCAAAAGCACAAGCAATTGAAGATTTTAATTGCGACTGTTATGCTTGTATATCAGGAAGTAGTAAGCATTGTGTTAGGTAATTTATATCAACTAGTAAAATAATTACTTTTATTATTTTTATACAACATCTTCTAAAGTACTAGTACCATCATCATATTTATGATAAGGTGTTGCGCTAATATCTCCAATACCTTCGTGTCCGAAGAACTCGACATCTAAATAAGCTCGTGAACTAGCAGGCATTGTTGTAGATACAGTTGTATTGCGTAATTTCCATTTAATTTGTAATATGCAAGTGGTAGCATCTTGCCTTATAACTGTGGGTTCTTCAGGAAATTCGTAATGATCATAAGCTGAATCAAACATATCAGCAATTGTAACGTGTGCAGGCATATCTTTACTATTAAACGTGGCATTTTGAGGATTTACAAATATTTCAAATCTACGAAAAGCAATGTGTCCATCATTACCGGCAACATGTAATTTACAAGTCATTCTAAAAGCAAAAGTTCCATCATCAGAAGATTGAGTAAAATCAACTACATTACCATCAAGACTAGCATATGATGTATCATCTCGAGTCCAGCTAAATTCAAAACCTGTTATACATGTCTTATCAAGAGAATGTACATATAATTTATCACCTAAACCATACAAAATACGATTAGTATTATTTTGTTTAATATAAACAACATCACGAAGTGCAATACCTTTACTTCCAATAATACCATCTGAATTTTTTTGTCCATTTAAATCAGAATTAGTACTCCATACATCTAATTTATATCTTGGGATATAAGTTCCAATACCAACATCTCCTTTATTTTTTATAACAAAAGGTGTACTATCATATGCCCCATTAGCACCAGGATACGTAGATGTTAAGCTATCTTCAACTAAAAATATATCAATATCATCAGCAGTTAAATTCCCAGCCAGTGCACCTGTATTCGTAGCTAAATCAGCAGGTGAATTTTTATATACATGTAACCATGCTTTTAACTCCCTTTTTGTAGTGTTATTGGCTTCATATTTTTTAACACCCATACCAACTCTACCAAAAGCATCAATTCTAAAAGGTGTTCTATCTTGATTATCAGAACAGAAAAATTCACATAAATTAAAATTTTCTGATGATACTTCATTAGTTTGAACAACTGTTAATGCAGTTTTTGTTCCAGTATTATTAATTTCAAAAGCAGAAGTAGTTTCAATATTTGTATTAGTAACAATATTTGATCCTTCAGAATACATTTCAACATTACCAAAGATTTTAACAGTTCCATTATTTTCACCAATACTAATATTAGAACCATGCATAGTAAGAGTTTGTAATCCATTAGCACCAATTTGAATATTACTAGTATTATTATCTAATTCAAAGTAAGCTGGATCAGAAGGAGTTCCCAAACCAAATGCTTTTGTACTTAAATTTAATGTATCTTCAGCATTAATTGTTATTTTACTTGCCTGTAAATTAATATGGGCGGTTGTATCTTGTGGAGTACTGTTAACACCATTACCAATTTCAATTAAAGCACCATAATCAGCTAAAGCTGCATTCGTTCTACTATTATTTCCAGTTTCATAGTCAATTCCACCATCAACTCCATCTGTAATTACAAATCGAGTTCCATCTGTATTATCATTAAATCTAATTGTCTTAGAATGTAAAATAGTTTCAGTGTCTTGTTCTCCCATAGTAATACTTTTACCATAAAGAGTAACAGCAGTACCAGAAACAGCATCTTCACCCATATTAAGTGTTTTACCATTAATATTTGTTATTGAATCAGCTTCTATAGATGTAATATTTATATTAGATCCTTGCATATTAACAACATTACCATCTAACGCTATATTTAGAATATTATTAGTTTGACCATCAATATATAAGTTATTTTCAGCAGATGGATGACATTTAATATTATTAACTACTAAATCATCAGTCCAAGTTCCACCTATTATTCTACATTGTGAAGTAACATGACTGTCATTTAAATTTTGATAAATTTGATTGGCATCAGTACCAATTACAGCTCTTTTACTGACACCACCTATAGGTGCTTCACTATTATCAATATTTATAACGCGATTAATAGAGTATAGATAAGTATCACTCATATTATGTTTATAAATGTATGTTTTTAAAGAAATACGAAAAATTACGCATATTAAGCAATATATATTAAAATTAAGATTTGAATTATGTATAACTTTATTTAGTTTAAATACATATACTTTTGATATCTATAATGCAAATATTTTTAGATGTATTTGTTTAATTAGTAACTGCAATTCTATTATATTCAACTTTTATAAAATTTAATATAATTATATAAAACATTTATACTATATTATGAAGTTAGTTTAGCAATTGCAAATGCTATAAGTCATATTAATATAAAATAGTTTAACTAATATTAGAACTATAAATTTTAGTAATTACTATATTTTTAGAAGCTAATGATGTATCAAATAAAGTTTCACTATAATATAAATTATCAGTACCTTCAGTTAAATCATCTGTAGTTTTATTTGATAAAGATGTATTAAATAAAGTTTCAGTATAATATAAATTAGATCCTTCAGTCAAATCATTTGTAGTTTTATTTGATAAAGATGTATTAAATAAAGTTTCAGTATAATATAAATTAGATCCTTCAGTTAAATTGTCAGTAGTAAATAATGAATTATTTTTATATATATTACCTGTAAATTTAATATCACCATTTACATCTAATTTATGACTTGGACTAGTAGTTCCAATACCAACATTACCACCATCTTTTATAAATAAAACCGAAATTCCCTCATCTTGTATATCAATAATGTCATTACTTCCAGTTTGATTTACAACTAAGGCAGGTCCTGTTCCTGAATTTTCAACTTTAAATTGATCTGTAACTTGTACGTGAGTTTCAATATTACTAAAATCACCATCAATTAAAATATCACCTTGTACTCTTAAATTACTTCTTATTAAAACATTTCCATCAATATCTAATTTTTCGGTTGGTATTATACCTATACCAATATTACTATTATAACAGTATATATTTTTATTAAGAATATTGGTATTAACTCTGTCATCAGTATAATATAAATTAGAAGTTCCTTCTATTAAATCATCTGTTGAAAACAACACATTATTTTTATATAAATTTCCTGTTAATTTTATATCACCTTCAACATGTAATTTATTACTAGGATTATCAGTTCCTATACCAATTTTACCATCATTTTTAATAATCATACGTTCATCACCTGCAGTATAAAATTGAAGTTCATTATTATTTTCTGCATTACTTTCAGCTATAATGTATGTATCTTGATCTATATCTATAACACCACCTAACGATCCCCAAGCATTTCCAGCACCATAACCTTCAAATTGTTGTAATTCTGTATTATAACGAATTAAACCTTGATCTTCAATACCATTAGCACCAATCGCATTTCTATCAGTAGTATTACCTTTTGGTAATTTTATAGCATCTGTTCTATAAGATATATCTAACGATACATTAGGTGCAGCTGTTCCTATACCAATTTTACCATAATCATTACCTAAATATATATCATCTGTTCTACTTACTAACCAAGCATCTGCTGCTGTTTCTTCATCATAATCATCGGCATTATCTCTGAAAATCTCTTGAATAGATATGGTTCTATTAGCTCCTTTTTGTTCTCTATAAAAACCTAACCAATGTTTCAATGTAATATTAGATACCGTTAATAAACTATTATCAGTAAAGAATGTAGAAATAGCTTGTAATATTTCCAATTCGGAAGATTCACTATAAAGAGGTAAATCCAAAATAACGTCCGGAATATTAGTAGTTTTTCTTTTTCTAAACTTTAATTTACCATCCGAGTGAGATATTTTATGTGTATCACCAATCCATAAAGAATTATCAGATACATACATATCACGTATTTGATTTTCAGGATCACCAATATCAACATTTGAATTACTAGGAATTATACTTCTTGATATTTCAATATTATTATGACCAACTTTAAGTATATGCTCATTACAATCATATATATCTAATAAAACTGAAGGCGTTGAAGTTCCTATACCAATCTTACCATCATCTTTAATAATCATACGTTGATCACCAGTAGTATAAAATTGAAGTTCATTATTATTTTCTACATTACTTTCAGCTATAATGTATGTATCTTGATCTATATCTATAACACCACCTAACGATCCCCAAGCATTTCCAGCACCATAACCTTCAAATTGATCTAATTCTGTATTATATCGTATTAATCCTCTATCAGTTACATCGTTAGCATTAATATTACTTCTTTCTAAATTGTTGCCTTTTGGTAATTTTAAAGCATCTGTTTTATATGATATATCTAAAGATACAGCGGGATTATCAGTTCCAATTCCTACTTTACCACCATTTTCTATAAATAAAACAGTATTACTATTATATTGAATATCTACAATTGGTTTATTACCAATTTGATTTACTACAAATGCAGTACTTGTACCACTGTTTTTGATTAATATTTGATCAGTTGTAGAAGTATTAATGATAACTTGTGTTCCATTTACAATCAAATTACCTTCAATAAATGTATCACCTTCAACATGTAATTTATGAGTAGGATAATGAGTTCCTATACCAATCTTACCATCATCTTTAATAATCATACGTTGATCACCCGCCGTATAAAATTGAAGTTCATCATTATTTTCTGCATTACTTTCTGCTATAATGTATGTATCTTGATTTATATCTATAACACCACCTAACGATCCCCACGCATTACCTGCACCATATCCTTCAAATTGATCTAATTCTGTATTATATCGTATTAATCCTCTATCACTTACATCATTAGCATTAATATTACTTCTTTCTAAATTGTTGCCTTTTGGTAATTTTAAAGCATCTGTTTTATATGATATATCTAAAGATACAATGGGGTTATCAGTTCCAATTCCTACTTTATTATTAAAATTTAATATAGTATCATTAGAACCTATGTTAATTATATTACAATAATATGTTGAGAAAATATTATTTAAATTAATTGTAGGAGTCCAAATATCATCTAAAACCCTAAATTGTGCTTTTATATTCGTATTATCTAGATTTATAATAGAAGTATCTCTATCATTGCAAATAGCAATATATTTATCAGTTGTAGATTGTTTTATATGTAGTAAATTATTAATTGAACTTGAATATTTAGACATATTTAATAAAAGAACATAAAAAATATTAGAAATACCTTGATTTAAACACATCAAAACGCATTAATCGTGAATATAAATAAACGCATTTAAACGCACTTAACCATATTTAAACGCAAAATATAAATTATGTACTTATTATATCTGATGTTATATTTAATATATTTCCAAAGAAAATGATTTCCAACTTCTATATGATGCTGATCCAACACTACCATATGAACAAGTAACACCTAAAGCATAATTACCGGGTGATATTGTAGTACCTTCTGGAATAATGCGAAGAGTAACACCACCTACCACTCTTGGACTATCATCAAGTGCTAGATTTACAATAAAATCTTTAGTTCCGGAAACACTAGCTGACTTATAGTCAAACCTAAACCAACTACTACCTAACCATATCCAAAATTCACAATATTCAGTATAACCTCCAGCTTTAATTCTCCCTGTTATTGTTAATGTATCTCCAGGTCTTGCTTGTATTATTCTATAGTCATATCTTGAATAAATTTTAGTACTATTAGTAGAACCATATGTATGTATATCTAAATTAGTAGAATTAGCAGGAATATCACTTACTCCCGATCTTGAAGTATTTATAGCAGCAAATCCTGCTATTATTTCATAGTTTGTCGCATAACCTGAAGTTAAATTTATTGCTACATAAGGTTGAGAATATAAAGGTATATAACTAACATTTGTCACATATCCACCACTAGAGATAGCAAATGGAATACTTAAATTAAATTCTAAATGATGCGATGTTGTTATGTTGTTAAGGTATCTTATTATTGTTATACCTGAACCACCATTTCCTTCTTTAGCTGTCCCACAATTTCCACTATTACAAAATCTATCATTATCTCCATTTCCTAAATATTGAGTACCATTTGTGGCAGTTGTATCACCTAAATAATCGCCTCAAGTAGCATACACAACAGATGTTTCAGTTATATCAATTGCTTTTCTTGCCCCCCATTACCCCCTACGTCCACACATGTAATGAGTATGATTTCCAACTTCTATAAGCACTAGCTCCTAGAGTATAATACGAACACGCAACAGCTAATGCATAATTACCAGCAACTGTACTTAAAGGAATTGTGTAATTTACACTAAAATCTCTATTTCCCAGAAATGAAGCAACAGGTGATGAAAATCTAGACCAACTACCACCCAACCATACCCAAAATTCACAATATTCTTGAAAAGTTCCACTTGTATTAATTCTTCCTATTAAATTTAATACATCTCCAGGTTTTGCTTGTATTATTAAATTTGAATAGGAAACATTATTACTTGAACCTCTTCCTCCCGCTCCTCTATTATCAAAACTAGTTGTCCCTTCTGTGCGAGTAGTATTATTAGCATACAGTCCTGTTATTATTTCATATGATGTACTACCTAATCCACCTGATGCACCTGGTATAGATGAGGCAACAGGTGTAGGTGGACCAGAAGATGGAGGTGCTTGATAATAAAAATCACTAAAATTTATTGCTACATAAGGTTGAGAATATGAAGGTATATAACCAACATTTGTCACATATCCACCACTAACGATAGCAGATGGAGTACCTAAATTAAATTCTAAATGATGCGATGTTGTTATGGTGTTGAGGTATCTTATTATTATTATACCTGAACCACCATTTCCTCCTTTAGCTGTCCCACAATTTCCACTATTACAAAATCTACCATTACCTCCATTTCCTAAATGTTGAGTACCATTTGTGGCAGTTGCATCACCTAAATAATCGCCTCCAGTAGCATACACAACAGATGTTCCAGTTATATCAATTGCTTTTCCTGCCCCATTAACCCCTGCACCACCACCATAATCAGCATGAAATCCAGAACTTCCACTTGGATAATTCCATCCATCATTACCACCTTTTACATAAGAACTTGTAGCATTATCCCATACGGTATTGCCTTGTAAACCTTGACCTCCTGAAATATAATGACCACCTCCGCCTCCAGAACCACCATTTTTAGCGTCATCGCTAATATTTTGAGGAGCACCAGCGCCACCACCTAATCCTTGCATGCTAATATTATCAAGTGTAATAATATTATTTGCACTATCTGTAATTAAACTGTCAAAACCTTTATTATGATAAATACCACCATTTCCTACTTTAATTTTATAAGTTATATTTGCTAGTAAATATTGTGAAACGACATATACCATTCCACCAGCACCGCCTCCTCCTGATTTATAACTTGCTCCGTTTGGAGTACCACCGCCACCTCCTCCACCAACTATTAAAATATCACAAATAGTATTTTCTGAAAAAGTTATATCATATGATGTTTGATTATCGCCTGTATTTTGAAATATAATTGTATTAGCATTACCAATTGTATTAACTTGTACGCTTGGAGTAATTACAGGATTTGTATCAATTACATTAGTTAATTTAATTATCAAATCTTTGTGTATTTGAGAATTATATTCAATAATTTTTAATACATCGTTTCCAATATATTTTTGTATATATGTTTTACTATATTCATTCAGATAAGCGGTTGATTTAATTACATCATTAATTAATAATTCAACGCGCTGACTAGTTGTTTTTGGATCATGATTTCCAAATGTAACTTCTAAATTATTATAAGCAGATGGTAAAATAATAGATATAAATCCATCAGGACTTGGAAAATTAAATATACCAGGATATTGTGTACCACCACTATAAAAAGGAGCACTTGATGTTGAATTTGGAATAGTTTGTAAATAAGTTGTCCAAGAGGCATTGGTATCGTATGGTGTAAAATCATATATTAATTCTTGTTGACTAGAAACAACAGTAGTAATTATATTATTTTCAGTTAATGTAATATTTCCAAAAACTAATTGCGCATTATCCTGATTATATACGCATAATTCCCATGTACCCATATCACCATCTTGACTAATATCACTTTTATTCCAATATATTTTAAATTTACTAAAATCAATTAAAAATGGTTTTGTTGCACTTCCAACAAAGTCAAATTCAATATAATAATTATTATTAATTGTAAGTCCATTTCCCATTAAAGATCTTGAATCTAACTCTTTAGAACCATTAATCCAAGAATTTAAAGGAGGTTCTAAACTTTCTGAACTATGTTGTAAATTAATTACAAAATACATTGCAGAATGATTAATACAAATACCATAATATAACCCTAAAACACTTGTACTTGTATCCCATATTATTGAACCTGTTATTTGTCCTTTATTTGTTTCATATTCTAAGGTTGAATATGTAACACCTGTTTCATATCTATTACTATCATTACCATAATGATATTTAGATTCAACTATTATGAATGGATGAGTCAGTGTAGTATTTATATCTAAAGTTAATTCTGCTCCTTTAATAATGTTGATTGTTTGCAATGATGCTATATGTGATGGAGTATTTTGAAATTCATTTTCTAATGAATCCGTACCGGTTAATGTATATCGATCTGCTGAATTTATTGTAACTAAATCAACATTAATATTAATTGGTTGTTGATTTAAATCAGCATTTAAATCGCTAATTGTATTAATATTTGTTGTAATTATTATTTGATTATTACCTGTTCTTCTATCTCCTGCACCCCAATCACCTAATCCGTCAAATTCAAATTCTCTTATAGCTGCATTTTGATCTATTGTTCCACTAACACCTTTCATTCTTATTTTACTAATTCTACTTGTTGATATAGTAGGTGTAGTATTAGGGGTATTGTTATAATATTCTGAAATAGATATATTATTTGCACCACCATATTCACTTTGAATTTGTGATAACGAAATTTGACCACTTGTTTGTAAAGGCATTGTATTTAATAAAAATAAATTTAATAATAATGTATTTATAAGCCTACTTTACTTTTTATTAATTCTATATCATTTTCTAATTTAATATTTTTAGAATGTAACTCTTTAATACCTTGTAATAAAATTGGAACTAATCTATCATATTTTAATGTTAAATAATTTTCACCTGATTTTGATATATTTTTATTTGTTTCTATATTATATTCACTATCAAATGGCGCTAATTCAACCAATTCAGGATAATATTTGTTAATTTCTTGTGCACTTAATCCTATTTGAGATTTTTTATTTTTAAAACCTAAATTATTTGCTAAATCATTATTTTCATATTTAAATACATTTATATTATCTAATATTGATAATACATTAGTAATATTATCTGTCTTATGTTTTAACCTTTCATCTGAATAAAATGCTGTTATATCTCCGGATACTCGTAAATCACCATTTGCTTCCATAGTTGTATTATAAATTCCACCTGTTATAAATATTAATTTTTTTGCTACTGTTGCTGTTATAGGAACTTCAATTAACTTAAAACTTGAACATTTTATTTCACCATTAACATCTAATAGAGATTGAGGATTACTTGTACCAATACCTACATTACCACTATTTATTTTTAATCCATTTGTTATTCCATTATTTAATAATTGTGTAACATCAGCATCTCCATATTGTGTAATAACTGAACCATTTATTTTAAAATTTCCGGTACCGGATATATTAATATCACCATATACATCAAGCGCATATGAAGGACTTGTCGTTCCAATACCTACATTACCACTTGTAACTTTTAATCCACCAGTTATTCCACTATTTAATAAACTTGTAACATCAGCATCACTATATCCAGGTGGGTATATAACATTAAATTGATTATTCGTGTTATTCCAAATTAAATTAGTCCCAGCACTTGATGCTAATACAGTTCTAACATCAGCATCACTATATCCAGGTGGGTATATAACATTAAATTGATTATTCGTGTTATTCCAAATTAAATTAGTCCCTGCACTTGATGCTAATACAGTTCTAACATCAGCATCACTATATCCAGGTGGGTATATAACATTAAATTGATTATTCGTGTTATTCCAAATTAAATTAGTCCCAGCACTTGATGCTAATACAGTTCTAACATCAGTATCTGTATATAATATATCTGAACCATTTATTTTAAAATTTCCTGTACAATTGATATCACCATCAACATCAAATTTATACGAAGGATTACTTGTTCCAATACCAACATCACCATTAGCACCAATCCTCATTTTTTCAGTTAAAGTAGAATCATATGTATTAAATATTAAATCTGCAGATCCAGATTCAGCTGTACAAATTGCATTAATCTTAGCACTTGCACTCCATTCCTTACAAAGATTAAATCCAATAGAACAAGCGTTATTGATTTCACCCGAAATTTTAGAATTAATTAAACTTAATGCACATAATTCAGATGCACCAGATGATTCACCACTTAATATAGCAACAGATGATCTACTAGAAGTTCCTGATGTATTTGTACCTGGACCAACTTGTAAAGGTATAATAGGATTAGTTGTTCCAATACCTACATTTCCTGCACTAGATACTTTTAAATATCCACCTGAAGTTTTTAATCCTGCTCCACCAGAACCAGCAGTATATAATACAACATCATTACCATCTTCAAAATTGGTTAAATTTGTCTTTCTACCAACACCATGTCCTGAATTTCCAAAATATATTTGACCACTACCACTGCTACTATCACCAATTAATATTTGTGGATTAGAGGATTGGATATGTAATTTTTGTGTTGGATCAGTAGTTCCAATACCAACATTACCATGATCTTTTATAAATAAAACTGAAGTTCCATCATCTTGTATATCAATAATGTCATTATCTCCAGTTTGATTTACTATTAAGGCTGGTCCTGTTCCTGAATTTTCAACTTTAAATTGATCTGTAACTTTTACGTGAGTTTCAATATTACTAAAATTACCATCAATTAAAATATCACCTTTTACTCTTAAATTACTTCGTATTAAAACATTTCCATCAATATCTAATTTTGCTGTTGGTTGTGTTCCTATACCAATATTAGTATTATCCGAAAATATATTTTTAGTTTCTAATCTTGTATCAAATCTAGTATCAGTATAATATAAATTTGATCCTTCGGTTAAATCATTTGTAGTTTTACTTGATAAAGCTGTATTAAATAAAGTTTCAGTGTAATATAAATTAGAACTTCCTTCTGGTAGTTTATCAGTATTTACTACATCACAATCAAATTCTTTTGTTGTTAAATTCCATGTTATATTTGTTCCTCCTTTATTTTCCAATACTTTTACTACTTTATTATCAGAATATGATTCAAATATTCTATAGTTTGAATATCTTATAATTACAATACCCGACCCACCATTGCCACCTAATCCTAATTGAGTTCCACCTCCTCCTCCTCCTGTATGTGCTCCACCAGCTCCACCATTTCCAGAACCTGTATCAGGTGCAGGACCACCTATATTAATACCACCAGTTCCACCTTGACCATCATTAGAATCTCCACCTACTCCACTACCACCACCTCCTCCACCTTTTCCACCATCTCCAGAATGATAAGCATCTGTTGATGACTCACTATAACCACCACCACCACCAGCCCAATAATAATTATTACCATCTATATTAATTTGAATACCATCATTACCATCAGGATTTAAACTTGAAGCACTACCACCTGCACCACCACCACCTCCAGCAAAACCACCAGATGTTCCTCCATCATTACCATCACCTCCATATTGATCATTAGTTCCTCCCCAGTTAGAATAAATATCAGTTCCAGAATTATCTGTTAATTGTTTAATACCATTTGTTGTATTATTATATCCAGCTCCACCACCACAACCTCCATTTAAACCTGATCCGTGGTTATGTACATTATAACCACCGCCACCACCTCCTCCAGATGATATAGCTAAAAATGCTTCACTTTGTTCTCCATTAGAACCTCTGTTATTATCAGTAGAACCTGAACCTCCTTTTCCTACTTTAATTGTGTAATTTCCAGAAGGAATATTTTTACTTTGAAAATATATAACTTCTCCACCACCACCACCACCAGAATAAGGCTTTCCACCACCACCTCCACCACCAACTATTAAAATATCGCACGTAGTAGCTTCCGGAAAATTAACAGTATATTCTGTTTGATTATCAGTAGATCCATCGTGTGTAAATGTTAAGGTTTTATGAGTTACCGCAGGTATTGACGGATTAATATCATCAGTATATTTAACATAAACACCTTGTTCTATACCTAATAACTGATTTGTTCCATTTTCTCTATACATCAAATAATTTCCTACATTGCTAAATAATGTTGCAATATCTGCAGCATTAGTATGTGGATCAATTACAAAACCATCTTTTTTAACATAATATGTTGCAATCATTGGGTCAGGATCATCCGAAGCATTTCTATTATAAATAATTTGATCTCTTCTTCCTCCTGTATAATATGTTGAGTTTTTAGCAACAAAACCATCCGGTTTATATGTTGTTTTATAGTAATGAGGATAACTACTATGATAATCATATGTTCCTGCATGTTGCGATGTTCTAATCATTTCACTTCTTTCAATAACAACCCACCTATCTTTAAAATTGTTGTTAATATCACTATCTTTAGAATGAAAACAAAAATACTTTACATTTGGAGCATCAAAAGCAATAGCCCATTCAGTTGTATCATCATTTGAATCCCCAATAGTAAATGAACCTGTTATAGTACTACCAGAGAAAGTATTTCCTGATATTTTTCCTATATTTATAGGACTATGTTTAATTTTAGTCCATCCGCTCATACCTGTTAAAGTAGATATATAATGAACATCATTAGTATATAATGAATATGGTATAACTAATGAATAATGATTATATAAATTAGATATTTCAGTAGCTAATAAGGCTTTATTGTAAAATCTAAAATCACCTATATCACCTTCAAATCCTCTACCACCATCTCCACTATTAGCAATAGTCATTCTTTCTGCTTTCATTAATGTAGAATTAGCTGATCCAGTTCCTGTTGATCTTTGGATTCCATCTACATATAAATAGGTTTTTACAGGATTTTCATTAGTTAATACATAAACACAATGATACCAAACATCATTATTTATACCTGTATATGATGGAACAGTTGTCCAATGTTCCGGTAATGCTGTATGTATATTTAATGTTGTTCCATTTATATCAAATTGTATAGAACCAATAGGAAAATCACCATAACTCATAATTGTCATATCATTAGTTGTTCCAGTTTTTCTAAACCAAAAAGCTATAGTTATAGGTACATCTATATATATATATGGAGATGTTGCCCAAGCTTGATTAGCTGTTTGTGTTGAATAAGCCCAATGAGAATATGGAAAATTATTATCACCTGATGTATTAAATGTTAGACCATTTTGAGGATTTCCCTGTGGTCCAAGAGTATTACCATTTCCACTACTATCTTCGTAATTACCATCTAATTTATACCAAATTACTAAATTAGTTTGTATTACATTTGGTTCTACTGTTTTAAATATAATTCCACTAGTTATTTTATCATTAAAAAAATTTTTAACATTAGTTTCAGTGTAATATAAATTAGAAGTACCTTCTGTTAAATTATCAGTAGTTTTACTTGATAAAGCTGTATTAAATAAAGTTTCAGTATAATACAAATTAGAAGTACCTTCTGTTAAATTATCAGTAGTTTTACTTGATAAAGCTGTATTAAATAAAGTTTCAGTATAATACAAATTAGAAGTACCTTCTGTTAAATTATCAGTAGTTTTACTTGATAAAGCTGTATTAAATAAAGTTTCAGTATAATACAAATTAGAAGTACCTTCTGTTAAATTATCTGTATTAACTAAATCACAATCAAATACTTTAGTTGTTAAATTCCATGTTATATTTGTTCCACCTTTATTTTCTAATACTTTTTCTACTTTATTATCGGAATATGATTCAATTATTCTATGGGTTGAATATCGGATTATTACTATACCTGAACCACCTGAACCTGAAAGTGTAGCTCTATATGCACCACCACCACCACCTCCTGTATTTTGTTTTCCATTTATATTTGGTGTATTGACTTGTCCATAACCTTGACCACCACCACCCAAACCAGGTAGACCTGCAACCATGTCACCATCGCTTGCAGCACCACCACCACCTGCAAAATAACCATTTTCACCAACTGTATCTCCAAATATATCACCTAAATAAATACCATCTCCACCTTTACCAGCATTCGTTCCATTAGTTGATAATCCTGAATATCCTACTTGATTCGCTCCACCACCTCCACCACCTAATGCATCATATAAATCTAAACTTGCTGAGTTTATCCCACCATCCCCTCCATCTTCACCATAAATATTTAGTCTTGCTCCATTTTCTGTTAAAGTATATAAAAAACCATATGTTGTTTTATCTTTTGATTGTATAGATGTTCCATTTGTATTAGGTGATGATCCATCATTTGCACCACCACCTCCACCACTACCTCCATCATGTCCTACTTCTGCTATCCACCCTCTACCACCTCCACCACCCAATGCAATAATTCCTTGAAATTCACTATTTTTACCGTTATTTCCGTTGTCAGTACCTACACTATCACCACCTTTACCCACTTTAATACTATAAGTTCCATTTAATATTATTGATTGTGCTACTATAACACCGCCACCACCACCACCACCACCATCTGCGTCAGCACCACTACCACCACCACCAACTATTAATATATCACACACTGTTTCCTCTGGAAAATTAACAGAATATTCTGTTTGAGCTTCTTCTATAACTTCACAATAGAATCTTGCAATAGAACTTGTTGTATTATCACCCCAAACAGGATAAGTTCCTAAATCACCCGTATGTGATGTTCCAGTATTATGTGATGAGTTTCCTATTTGTATCCAATCTTTACTATTTGAATATTCAGGTGCTACAACAGCACACCAAATATCTTGCCCAGGATATAAAGTTCCATTTACTTCCAAATAATTTAATAACTCCGTTTTAGTAGGCATTCTTTTTCCATTCGCAATAGCTTCATTATAAGCTTCTTGCCAACTATAAGGTGATTCATCTTCTCTAAAAGTAAATATTAAATTAGTTGGTTTATATTCAAATGTTAGAGTTTTATGTGTAATATTTACACTCATGACATTATTATTATATAAATTAGATACTTCAGTAGCTGATAAGGCTTTATCATATATACGGAAATCGTCATAATATCCTTCCATAGGATATGTTCCATCAGGATTACCATCTCCTATTTGAAAGCCCTCAGTATTTACACTTTTAATATTTTGTGTATCAACACCGCCATTTAATATACTATTTTCATAAAATCTAACATTATATGAATATACATCTGCTGAATGAGAATTATATGTAAATGTGAAACTATATAATCTCCAATTATTATCTAAAAATCCACCATTTAAACTTGATATATAGTGGCTTGATGGACCGTTATTATAACCAGTTATAACAAGTTCGTTATCGGTGCTTTTAATATAAACTCTAATACCACCCACATAACTATTGTAATTAGAACAATCAAATAACACATTCCAAGTTTCAGACATACTATTTGCTTTGAACCAAAATGATACAGTAAAACTTTTTGTGGAATTATTTATTAAGTCGTCAAAATGGAAATTAGGAATTGTTAATGTTGTATTATTAAAAAGAGCAGATTGACCAAACTTAAAATTACCAGACGTAGTTGTAAATTGTGCAGATGTATTTGTTTCCAACAATGAACCAATACTACCAACAGTAGCGCTATTAGTTAAATCACCATCAAACTTATACCAAGCAATTAAATTAGTATTATCATCAATAGGTATAGCAGGAACTAATATTTCATTTATACCATATAATTTTAAGCTTGAATGTGCAAACCAAGTTGGATTATCCATTTTTATAAATATTTTTCTTATATATTTATAAGGTTCTGGTGTATCAAATGTTTTATATACTAAATCTACTAAATCAGCAGGAACATTAAATACTTCATCTGGTGCTACTATATCAGATGGAACATTATGTATTATTGTCCAAGTTATTCTATCATTACTACCGCATATAATCCATTGTTCCATACTTCTAATATTTCTATACTGTTCATTTGTATCATTCATTCTAAATGAATATTTTGTTAAAATTATTTTATTTGGCATCCCAACTTCAACCCATACTCCTCGTTGACTTGAACCATCTGAAAACATTGTTAAATCATGATCATTATAACCTATTGTATTATATAAACCATTACTATCTGTATAATAACCAAAAATCATATACCAATTACTTGTATCATTTGTAAATAAACGATAAAACTTACCATTTGTTGCACCTGCATTATTTGCACGAAATTCATATAAACCATTATTTATTATTTGTGAAAATCCTACTATTGTATTTTCAGTTTCATATCTTGTTCTATCAGGTTGTATCATATTAGTAGCTTCCATTAAATCAAAATTATAGCTTGTTTGTGCATCATCAGCATCTACACTTGGTAATCCTGTAGGTGGAGTAGGTGGAAATAATTGTTCATTTGGGTCAATAAATAAACTTGTAGGTTCTTCAATAAGTGTTTTGAAATTACCTTTACAAATTATATCAGTTTCTGCTATTATCGCCCCTGTTATAACATCACTATCTATATTTCCTGCAGCAGGTGCTGAATCAAGAGTTATAAATGATAATATACCGTTTCCATCTGTTGATAATACTTGATTAGGAGTACCAACATTATTAGGAAATGTTAATATGTAATCTGCAGTTGCAGAATGGGGAGGTCCTTTTAATGTAATACCGTGATTATTAGTTCCACAATTTAATTTAATAGAACCTGCACCTTTTATTGCATTTCCTTTTATAACAAAATCACCGTTTCCATTCGTATCAATATTAATATTACCATCAGAAGTTGATACTATATCTTTTCCATTTACATCTAAATTTCCACCTAATTTAGGTGCTGTATCAGAAACTAATACAGTAGTATCTGTTATTTCTATTGCTGTACCATTTATTTTAAAATTTGATCCTAATGGTATATTAATATCACCACTTACATCTAATTTAAAATTAGGATTGTTAGTTCCAATACCAACATTACCACCATCTTTTATAAATAAAACCGAAATTCCCTCATCTTGTATATCAATAATGTCATTACTTCCAGTTTGATTTACAACTAAGGCTGGTCCTGTTCCTGAATTTTCAACTTTAAATTGATCTGTAACTTGTACGTGAGTTTCGATATTACTAAAATCACCAGTAATTAAAATATCACCTTGTACTCTTAAATTACTTCTTATTAAAACATTTCCATCAATATCTAATTTTTCGGTTGGTTGTATACCTATCCCAATATTACTATTATGTGAAAATATATTTTTGTTTGAAATATTGGTATTAACTCTGTCATCAGTATAATATAAATTAGAAGTACCTTCTGTTAAATCATCTGTATTTACTAAATCACAATCAAATTCTTTTGTTGTTAAATTCCAAGTTATATTTGTTCCACCTTTATTTTCTAATACTTGTTCAACTTTATTATCGGAATATGATTCAAATTTTATAGTTGTTTTATAACGTATAACAATTACACCTGCAAAACCATCACCTCCAATACGTTGTGTAATAGAAGTTCTTCCACCAGCACCACCACCACCAGCACCATATGATGTAGCATTATTTCCGTGATTATCATGTTCTCCACCTGCACCACCCCCACCTTTACCTCCATCACCAGCACTACCAAAGTTTGTATCACCACCACCACCACCACCACCTATATAATAATATCCATCACTTTCTAATTTACCATTTAAACTAAAATGATCTTTAAAATTATAATCAATACCATTGATTGTAGCTTTATATAGACCATCACCACCTTTACCACCATCTATATTTTGAGCATCAACCGCATTTATATTTCCGGAAGAAGTTCCAGATTCTCCAATACCACCACCACCACCACCATCTAATTGACTATGATCACCAGTAAAACCAAATGTATTTCTACCACCAATATTTCCATATACTACATAATTATTTGTAGAAGATGGTGATATATTTTGATTTCCTGCTACTATATTATCAGTTGAAAAATTACCACCCATTCCACTTGTTCCTGTTCCTTGTGATCCACCACCACCACCACAGCCACCATCTAAACCATATGTATATAATTTACCACCACCACCTCCACCTTTTGATCTAAAAAATACTGTTGAACCATCTTGATTTGTTATTTCGCTATCATAACCATTATTACCATTTTCATTAATTTGATTAGTATTACCACTTTTACCAACTTTTATTTTATAATTTCCATTCATTACATAATCTTTATAAACTATACAAGAACCAGCACCAGCACCACCCGCTCTATCACTTCCACCACTACCACCTCCTGCTATTAATAATATATCACACGTAGTATCTTCCGGAAAATTGACAGTATATTCTGTTTGATTATCTGTAGATCCATCGTGTGTAAAAGTTATGTTTTTATATTCAGGTTTATAAACAGGTTGTGTATCAGTTGATTTTCTTATAAATACATTATATGTATAACTTTCAGTTGCAAAATGATCAGTATGTATTATAGATGCTTCTTCTTTATATAATATTTTATTATGATCATAACTATCACTGCTTGCTATGTATGGTGTATATGGTCTTCCATCATTAAAATATTTGTATGTTGTTCCAACACCCAAATGACTTTCAATTGATGTTTGAGTACTCCAAGTAGATACAACAAATAATGCAGATTTATTTAATCTTATCCATTGATCAAAATCTCCTTTTATAAATAGTATTTCATCCCAATCAACATCTGTATAGGATATAGCCCATTCTTCTGTTAATAATTTAGTTGTATCATTTAATGTATAATTTCCACTAAAATTATCATCACCACTATACCAACTTGTAGTTGATGCTGGTAAATTTTTAATTATTCTCCACCCTCTAACATTTGTAGTATCTTCTGCTTTATTTTCTAATATTTGTGTATAATCAGTATATAATGAATATGGTATTACTAATGAATGATGATTATATAAATTAGATATTTCAGTAGCTGATAAGGCTTTATCGTATATACGGAAATCAGCATAATATATTATTTTATCATCATTATTAGCTACTATATTATCTCTAGCCATATCGTGTAAAGCCATTTGCATTGTTGCATCTAAATAAGGTAAAGTAAAGTTAGTAGTTTTAGTTTGACTATCAATTAAAGTTCCATTATTATAAAAATTAACAGTTGTATCAGTATCAGTTTTATTCATTGTTAGAGTTATATAATACCACGTATCATATACAAATACTGAACCATCTTGTGTGTAGTAGTTAAATTCTGAAGTTGTTTCTTGAGTTCTATCATTCCATATATTAAATCCTACTTTTGGATATCCTGAACTATTAGCATATGCAATCATATATATATCATCATATGGCTCAGTAGTAGCAGTTCTTATACCAAATAACATAGTAGAAGTAGAAGAAGCATTAGTAGAATCTATTTTAACATAAAATGATATTGACCAATTTTGAGTCATTAATGTTTCGGTTATTGATAATGGAAATAAATATTTATTGTTTTCAGGTATTTTCAATGAAGGATATATAAAATCAGTTTGTAAAGTTCCATCTAAAGAAACAGATTCTAAATCATTACCATTACCTGAACTGTCAGCTACATCATCTCCATAAAACTTATACCAAGCAATTAAATTATTTGTAATTACTTCCGGTTCTTCAGTTAAAAGTTTTTTGAAATTACCTTTACATATAATATCATTTTCTGATATAATTCCACCTGTTATTCCATTATTTAATAATTTTTTAACATTATCATCACTATAATATAAATTAACACTACCTTCTGTTAAATCATCAGTAGTAAATAATTCATTATTTTTATATAAATTTCCTGTTAATTTAATATCACCTTCAACTTGTAATTTATGACTTGGAGTATCAGTTCCTATACCAACATTACCAGCATTTTTTATAACTAAAGCAAATTGGTCATCATCCATAAAATGTGCAATATCTTGAATTCCGGTTTGATGTACAATTACTGCTGGCCCTGTACCTTCATTTACAATTCTTAATTGATCTGTAACTGCTATATGAGTTTGAATATTACTAAATACACCATCAATAAAAATATCACCTTTTACTTTTAAATTACTTCGTATTAAAACATTTCCATCAATATCTAATTTTTCTGTTGGTTCTATTCCCACACCAATATTACTATTATACGAATATATATTTTTGTTTAAAATATTGGTATTAACTCGTTGTTCAGTATAATATAAATTAGCAGTACCTTCAGTTAAATTATCTGTATTTTTTGTTGCTATATTTGAATCTACTCGTTCTTCAGTATAATATAAATTAGCAGTACCTTCAGTTAAATTATCTGTATTTTTTGTTGCTATATTTGAATCTACTCGTTCTTCAGTATAATATAAATTAGAACTACCTTCTATCAAATCATCTGTTGAAAACAACACATTATTTTTATATAAATTTCCTGTTAATTTTATATCACCTTCAACTTCTAATTTATGCGTAGGACTATCAGTTCCTATACCAATCTTACCATCATCTTTAATAATCATACGTTGATCACCAGTAGTATAAAATTGAAGTTCATCATTATCTTCTACATTACTTTCAGCAATAATATAAGTATCTTGATCAGTATCTATAACACCTTCTAATGATCTCCAACGATTACCTGCTCCAAAACCTTCAAATTGTTCTAATTCTGTATTATACCGTACAAAACCTTTATCAAAATCAGTTGAATCTGGTGGTCTTTCATTAGTATTACCTTTAGGAATTTTAATACTATCAGTAGTGTTAATTTCAACAGATACAGATGGATTATTAGTTCCGATTCCAATATGAGGATTAAGTTGCACTACATCTGTTTCAGAACCAATATTAATAACATTGAAACTATCAACAGTACTAGAATGTTTAGGCATATTTAATTAAAGAACATAAAAATAATATAAATTTATAGTGGTATAATGCTAATTAAAATAACTGCGTTTAACTGCGTTTAAACATATTTATAAATTGCTAAAGTTAAAATTACTCTAATTTTTTCAGGATCTATTATAGTGATTTTATTACCTAATTCATCTAATATTTTTACGTGAAACTTATCTAATTTTTCTTCTATAGGATTTAAAATATAAGCATAAGGATCTAATTTTAAATTATCATTTGAAGCTGGTAATGTTTCTACACCTGCTGATAATTGACTAAAAATAGGAACTGTCATTTTATTTGCTAATTTTATTTTACTATAACCATTCAGATATACAAATGCTTGTATATGTTTAAATAATTGTAATGGCACTGGTTGATTATTAATTAATGCTGTTGTAAAAGCAGCATCATTTAATAAATATTCTGTACGTAACAACCTTAATACTATTACATTTTTTAAAGTTTCTGATATATTAATAACAAAATCATTTGGTAATACATACAGATCTTTATTTCTAGCATTACTATCAATTATTATAATATCTTGAACTAATTTGCGTTTATGTTTAATAACATAAGGAATAGGATGCGATTTATTATTATTTTCGTTTTTTTTATATTTTTCATTCAATTCTTTTTGATATTGTTTTAAATTATTCATTTTTATTATTATTTAAGAATTCATTTATGCTGTAGAATCTACAATATGTAATTGTAATTGTGTATTATATGTAGTATTATAATGTCCATCATAATATGCTATAATATTAACATTTTTACCAATATCAGAGCTATTAATTGTTATATTAATAAAATTACTAATAATATTAACTCTATCAATTCCCGTATAATTAAAACGAAGTTTATCTAAATTAGGGGAATCATAATATTGTGCTAAATTTAATATTATTTCTGTTAGACCTTCTAAATATATTAAAACAGGTTCAATATGTAAAGATATTATTTGTTTAATTTCTATATATCTTATATTTAATGTAGAATCAATTAAAACATAATCTGTACCTTCATTATTCAAATAATATGCACTTACCTCTATATTTTTTAATAAACCACTTTGAAATCCTTTTATTGTTAAAATTGATGTATCATTATTAATACTAAATGTTGATTGAAATCTTATACGATCTTTTATAAAATCCCATGAATATTTTTTATCTGTACCATCTGTTATATCAAATAAATTATAAAATTGATACAACAATATTGATATTTCATCTATGATTAATTCGTCTATTACGTAAATAGTATATGTATTTAATGGTTTTATAGCTGGAATTTCAGTTATAAAAATACTTAAAGGAGTATCAATTATTTGATATCTTCTATTTAATACTCTTATCTTAAAATTATAATCTAAAGCACGAGCATTGGTACTAATTTTTAATAAATTATTCTGCATATAAGCATTTATATCATTAGTAGATTCTTCAACTATTTCAAAATTAACACGATCTTTTTCAATTATATCAAATAGACTATATAAATCTATTTCATATATTCCGATTGTTAATACTAAAGTTATATCATTAACTGGTGGTAATTCTAAAACACCAAAAAAATCTAATTTATTATGAATTAAAAATTGATTAAAAAAACTTTCGCCTGTTATTGTTAAATTTGCATATGCTATTGTACTAAATGGTTCTTCTGATTCTAAAGTTGCAAATTCTGAATCAATAACTATCTTAATTGTATTGTAATCCTCTCTAAATCCAATAACACCTAAATTTTTAAATAAACTACTACTTAGTCCTTGTTTATCTAAAACAGTAATAATATTTGGCATATTACTTTCAATATTATTACGTGGATTAAGTAAAATACTATAACTTTGTTGTCTGGTTTTTATAGGAAATAAATCTATTGAACTAATATGATAATCAATTTCTAAGTTAATTGGATGATAAATATCATAACTATTCTCCTCATTTATATCCCATGTAATATACATTTCCATTACATTTTCTCGAGTTCTTAGTTCTTGAATATTTTTAATATTAAAATATGATTTTAATATATTATTATGATCTAACATTAATGAACCTGTAATAAATGTATGTCCATTTACATCTAATGCATAATCATTTATCATTGGTTTTTTTATATTTTTTCTTTCATTAAACTTCTTTGTATTACCTATTAATATATTTGCATTATTATCTATTAATGTTGTTCTATTTTGATTTCCTATTATTTTTACTCTATTTATTGTAGAATCTTTTGTCATTACATTCAATTGCGCTAAATTTGAATTTACATGATCAGATCCTATTGAATAATCCTTATATTTTTCATCAATACCAATATATGTAATTCCTGATTTACCTATTAAAACACCTTGAACTCTATTAGTATAATGATTATCAAAACAATCAAAACAATCGTTATATGTTATCATATGTGAATTTTTATCCCAAAATTCTGCAATATTTATATTATCATCTGTAGATGTTTTGTAAACACATAATGATGATCTATCATTAACTCCTCCTTTTCCTAAAATTTTTAAATTTGCTATATCCACATTTTGATAATATAAATTTGATACATCATTATCTGATTCATCATAATCACTTAAATCTAATTTTAGAAATGGCTTTATATCTTGTAATTGTACATCTTCCACATCATCACCATCATATATACGATGATAAGGTGTTATTAATAATCTTCTTCCTAGTTTTTCAGGAATGACTGCAGTTATATCCATACTAGCATAATATAATTGTTTATACTCTGGATTTGTTTCCCAATTCATATTAAGTTTAACATGTTTTGCTGATATTCTAGTAATTGTAACATTCAGTAATTCTTTTAATATACCGGATTTATAACGATTATTTAAGTTATATAAAACATCTAAACCAGGAAAAGTAAATCCATCATCAATTGGATTTATAGTTAAAATAAAATCACTAACTACACGAAAACCATTAACTTTTAAAGTATCTGCTAAAAATATATCACCAGATATTTTAAAAATATCATAATTTGTTGGATTTGTTGTCCAAATAATATCATAACCGACTTCATGTCTTACACCATGTGTAATTGGTATTTGTCCTGTAAAAGCTGTTCGTTTTTGCATTAATCCAGCAGCATTATAAATAACACTATGTTCATACACTTCTTTCAAAACTTGTATATATTTATGATGAAAAAATAATTCACCATCTATATATATATTTGAAGCTGAAAATTGTATATCATGACCGGTTAGTTCTATTTTCTCATTTTTTAATATATTCTTATGATTATTTATTAATACTTTATCTTTTATATTTACCATATCTATTTCCTGTGTTACATCTGGTACTAATACTGAATGATTTGAATTATTAGGATCATAATAATTACTATAATCATATATATTTCCATTTGTTATTATATTTCCATTTATCCACACTGTTTTATCTATATATAATTTATCATCTATGGTTTTCCATTGATTTGTTCCTAATATTATTTCTTCAGCTGTAAAATTACGTTCCTTCAAATCTGTTATATATATATTCGATGATACAATATTATTTAATCCTTCTTTTACATATATATTTCCATTCACTATTAAGGATTTTGATGTAAATATATTCAAATCTCCTACATTATTATTAAATTGTTTCCAAGCATCATTTACTACAACATAATTATTTGTTACTTCATTATTATCCGTTATTGAACCAAAACCAACCCCCACAAATTTTATAACTGTATTATCTATATTACTTGAAAAATCACTTATATCATAATTACACATTACATTACCATTCAAATATACTACATTATCAACTACTAAATCTCCATCTAAATATACTAAATCATCCCTTTCACGTATTTTATACCATTTATATATTTGATGACCTTGACCTCCCCCTTCACTTGCTAATTTACTTATATTTCCTGTTTTTTCATCTTTTTTATAAAGATCATTGTTTTCTCTAAAAATTGTTAAGCCATCAATATTAATTGCTTCAGTATTTATAGTGGTAAATGGATTCTCAATAGTTGCTAAACTAATATCAACATCATTTATTACAGTAGCTTCTAATGACATCAATACATCTATAAAATTATCTCTTAAATTATCTTTATGTAAATATAGTAAAATGGAAAGTATAAGTATTATTGTTATTTTATTATGGGTAGCTATTTTTGGTATATGTGATACTGTTATCAGTAAATTTACTGTGGTTTATAATAAAATTATAGCCTATATAATAATAGGAATTATAGCAATTTTAATATTAAAATTAAATAAAAATAAATATAATTTAATCTTATAATTATTAACAAGATTTTGGTGGCATTCCATGATGATAATATTGATCTAAAGTTGCATTTATATCCATCGGTTTAAACATTGGTTTATAATTAATATTTTCTATAGGAGGAAAATGTTTCTCTTGATCGTCTAATTTTTCTAAACACGGTATATGATTCTGTTTAAATAATTCTTTTGTATTTGTAGGAACATTGTTAAAAGGTTGAATACTTTTATAATCTTGCGGATTCGCATTACATCCCGCAAACCATGGAATAAAACGATTTATACCTGTTCCACGTAAATTACACGCATTATTTGATATACGAGTATCTTCTGTATAATTACCACAATTTTCACTTATTCCTTTTATATTACACCCTGTTTTATTATACGTTCCTGGTAAATACTTATCAGTCTCACAATGACTATTCTTATAATTTAATCCTCTTAATTCACTATCATCATTTACATTTGTTCCTGATGGACAAGTTGCATACCCATATTGTTGATACCTATAATATGGATCTGGTGTTATATCTTGCGAACAAACATTAGGATCATTACAAGGAGTGTTAATATGATATAATCCAGGACCCATTGATTTTTTTATCTGTTGATCATAACTACAATAATCTTGTCTAATATTAGTTTGCATTTTACTTATATATTATAAGAAAAAATATTTACATTTTAATAAATGAAAAACTTTCTTTTAGAACATACTGATTATTTAACAAATTGTAT
>Ga0209533_1000525_pt1 | contig 36817 bp, 39 predicted proteins | sample COG_04_FD_184748 | JGI IMG/M metagenome (GOLD analysis project Ga0209533, IMG submission 184748) | Pelagic Microbial community sample from North Sea - COGITO 998_met_04 (SPAdes) (version 2) | ecosystem: Environmental > Aquatic > Marine > Neritic zone/Coastal water | place: Helgoland, sampling...
GAGTGAATCTAAATATATAGATTTAAAATTTTGTTTAAATATGAATAATACACAAGTAGGTGGTACTCCCATGCCAACAGACAGTACCAACAATGATCCCGGTACTGGTACTCCCATCCCAACAGACAGTACCAACAATGATCCCGGTACTGGTACTCCCATGCCAACAGACAGTACCGACAATGATCCCGGTACTGGTACTCCCATCCCAACAGATGGTACTCCCATCCCAACAGATGTTACCAACAAGGTGGTTTCAATAGCAATAGGTGGTAATTCTAATAAATTAATTCCATTAGTATATCAACTCTAAAAAATAGCAATATTTCGACTATTTATATTTTATTTAATTTTTTATTTTTAACATACTTGTAAGAATTATTAAAGTAAATTTTATATAATGGCTCTTTACCATTATTGTTAATATCATAAATTTTAGTTATGATATTTTTAATATATATTATTTTATCACCAATATTATATGGTTCAATTCTATTTTCTTTATCTATTTTTTTAATCATTTGCAAATTTTTTGCAGTTGTCTGTGGTTGTCTATCAGTATTTGATAAATTTATAGTATAATATAAATTTGGTGCATCATCATAATGAATCTCAACTATATCTCCGAATTTAATATAAGTATATGTTACTTTTTGATTTATTGAAAACATATTATATAATAAAATATAATTAACATTTAATATATTAATATATTATATGTCAATTACAATAGTACCGAATGGTCGTGGTAATAAAATTACCGCTTTAATGTATGCAATAGAATTACATAAAAAAACTAATAAAAAAATCCATATAATCTTTACAAAGCAATATGACGATATATTTTACGATTTAGATAGGTTTTTTTTTGATGATTTGCCCAATTTATTATTTAAAAATATATCATATGAATTAAAAGAAGTTAAAATAAATCCGGATTATGGATATCATTTACAACTTATGATGCAAAATGATGAAATGAATGATATAATTAATAAATATGCAAAAGATAATGATTTGAAAATATATGATTCCAAAGTAAATGAAAGTCAGATTTCAACATTAGAATCAGGAATAATTACATTTACCATGACCAAGGAAATTAAAAATAATGGGATTGAAGATATTAAATTATGGTTATCTGATATAACAAAATATAAAATATATGATCAGTTTATGAAAAATATAAATTTTGATTGGATTAATCATGATTGTGAATTAGTAAGTATTTATATACCTGTCTCACGATTTTTCGATGGTATATATTATAATTTTACGGATAATTATATACCATCACCTAAATATTACCAGGATGCATTAAATATAATTAAAAAAAAGAGTAATAAACCATTACAGTTTATAATTATTACAGATGTACCTTCTATATATTTAACTGAATATAAAGATGTAATAAATAAATATGGTCAAATAATTCCATTAAATGATTTTATTCCTCAGAGTTATAGATTAATTATATATTCTAAGTCAGACTATTTAATAGGATCACATGACGTATTTACTGCTTTGGCTGCTAGTATTTTTATTGATAAAATTAAATTAGCAATATGTTCTGTTTTTGACAATGTTAACAAATATAAATATACTGATAATGTAATGTTCTTAGATAAGAATATTTATAAAATAAATACAAGTCGTAATTTACAATTTTTATCAATACGATATAGTTTAGGCTATAAAAGGAAATTTGAAGAATATAAAACACTCTATTGCTATCATAAAAATCAAAAAGATCAATTATATAAAACATATAATTACCTTTATTCTGAATTTGATAAATATAATAAATCAAACTATTTTAAAGACCTTTTATTGTATAAAGTTTTATTCAAAAGAAATAAGGCTAGATTAGTTAATTCAAATATATCTATATCTGAAGGGTTAATGATATATAAGTTGATAAAACAATATAAACCGAAAAAATTAATTGAAACAGGACTCGCATCAGGAATATCAACATGTTATATGTTAAATGCAATATCATCTGGTGATAAAATATATAGCATCGACCCATTTCAAAAAATTCAATGGGATCGCTTTGGGTTAATAAACGTATATGAAGTTGCAAACGAACTAGGACTACCAAAGAATACTTATCACTGGATACCTGAATATTCTAAAAATTATTTTAAATCAACAAGTGATAAATACGATTTTATGTTAATAGACGGGGATCATACATATGAAGGAGCATTGGTTGATCTTTATGGTAGTTTAAAAATATTAAATAATAAAGGAATACTTGCAATTGACGATGTTTTACACGATCAAGTAAGAAAAGCATTAGATGAATTTATGAAAACAAATCGTCAGTCTTATAAAAAGATTAATACATCTATTAAAACAATGGGTTTTTATATCAAACAATAAATATTGATTAGAAATACTTTACCATTTCTAATTCTTTTTTTTCGAAACCACATTTCTCATAAAATCCACAATTAGATTCTTTACAATTTAATATAACTTTATAACAATTATTTTTATTTGCTAATTCAGTTAAATAATTAATTATTTTTTTACCTAACCCTAACCCTCTAATATTTTTATCAACTACTATATCCTCTATATGGCCTACTTTACTGATTCCATGAATTATTTTATTTTCTATTAATAATGTTCCACTCGCTATAATTTTATTATCATCTTCAATAACTATTATTTGATGATTATCATTTAATTGATTAATAAATTCCAAAAAATTATTATATGTTATTTTATCTGAATCTACTTCAGTCAATTGACCCAATAAATTAAAATATTCATTAGAATAATCGTTACTATTTAATTTTCTAAATATCATTATATTTTTATTAATAAAATATATAATAATTGGTTAATAATTATATTTATATAAAGATTTATAAATATAATTAGTAATAATGGAATCAAGTAAATTTAATAAATATCAACAAGTTGGTGAAATTGCAAATATTGTATTAAAAAAAGCTAAGGAATTATGTCAAGAAAAGCAAAAAGCATCTTATGTTTGTATTTTTTGTGATACATTAATGAAAGAATCATTAAACAATATATATAAAAAATCAAAAAAAGGAGTAAGTCTACCAACATGTTTATCAATTAATAATATTGTAGCACATGATTCTTATACAGAAAATAATGATTATGAAATTCAAGATAATGATATTATTAGAATTGAATTAGCATGCCATATTGACGAATATGTTGCATCAGTTGGCGATACAATAAAAATTGGTGATAATGATTGGGAAAATAGTAATTTAATGATCGCAGCAAAAAAAGCACTTGAAGTTGGTATTATGGGAATAGAACCAAATAAACCAATTCTAGAATATGCTGCAAATATTAAGAATGTAGCTAAATGTTTTGGTTTAAATATTGTTCAACGACCAAATGTATTTCATGACATTGACACAACCATTTTATTTGATTGGGGATTTCTAAATAATGGAATGTTTAATGAACCGTCGTGGGTTGTTAAAAAAGACAATGAATTAGAATTAGAGGATTTAAATGATGAAGATGTCGATAAAAGTTTGGATTTTACAATAGGTGAAACATATCATTTAATAGTTGCATTTACAACATCTAATAAACCTAGCATAGTTAGTGATAAATCACCGGTATTATTTCAGAATACAATTAATAGACATTGTTTAAAGAGCAAACTTGCACGTGAATTAATATCAAATGTAACAAAAAATTATGATACTGAATGTTTTAAATTATCTGATTTAGGTATGAGTGACGGGTCAGTAAAACTTGGATCCAAAGAATGTTTAACACATGGCGTTATTAGAAGTCTAGGATTAGTAGAATGTAGAAAAGCAGAAACGGTAATATTAAAATGTAGTATTGTAGTTCAAGATAATTCTGTTTATAAACTGACAGGCCCTAAACTCGTTGAAATACAAGAACATTCCAATTTAACAGATAAATTAAATCAAATATTAAAAGAATCACCAAAATTTAATAAGAGAGCTAGTTATTTAGATAATTATTAATTTAATAATAAAATAGATGAAATTTAATCATCTATTTTATTATTTTCTATTCCATATTATGTTTAGTAAATACTTAGCTGGTAATAATATTAATAAAGTTATAAAAACTGCTAATAACATTTTATCTATTAATAAAATTCCTGTTATCAATTATGCAATTGAAAATACAAATAATGGAATTAAAACATTTAATGAATATGAAAATATATGGAATAATATTGATAATAAATATAGAGTCGCATTGAAATTATCATCATTTAATTTTGACAAATCCTTAACATATGATATTATAGACATGTATAAAGAAAAAAATATTAAAATATTAATAGATGCAGAAGATAATAAATTAAATGATAAATACCATAATATGGTAAACGAACTGATTTTAAGATATAATACGAATGATCCCTTAATAATTAAAACATATCAGATGTATAGAAAAGATTCATTAAATATTCTAAACGAAGATATTATAAATTTTAAAGATATATATTTGGGTACTAAGTTAGTTAGAGGTGCTTATTGGAATAGTGAAGTTCGGGATGGTCATTTATATGATAATAAAAATGATACTGATTTAAATTACAATAATGGGATAATTAAGTTATTTAATAGTGATATTAAATCATTAAATATTTTAGCAACTCATAATAGTAAATCAATCGATTTAGGTTATTTATTGAATATGGAAAAACCAGTCTTCGAATTTGGTCATTTATTGGGAATGAAAGATAAGAAATATAATGAATTGTTATTAGATAATGAAAAAATTAATGTTTATTTACCATATGGACCATATAGTAAAATGATTCCATATTTAATGCGGAGATTATATGAAAATTTAGATACAATAAAATATATGTATCATTAATTTATAAAAAAAATTGAAAAAATTATATATTATTATATGTATTACAATATATACTTTTCTATTATAAAATAGAATATGTTTGATCCAACCTCAGACGCCTTCAAGGCTCATATTGCGGAACATGCTAGCGCTGCTAAAAAAATTATTGGCCGTAGTGCTGGTACACCACAAGCAAAACAATTTGCAATCGACCATGATTTGAATTGTGATGATAAAGTTGATGCTCATACATTAAGGGCATTATGTAATAACTATAATAATAATAATGTATTAAGTATTCGCATTTCAATTGATCACGATGGTGCAGACCAATATGGTTGGCAATCAAATCTGTATACAATGATTGTACGTTATAAAGAGAATGACGAGGTGTACGATTGCGAATGGTATCGCGAAGAATGGTTTGATGGTCATGTACAGTATTACGAGAAATCTGATCATATAAAACTGGTTAAAGATGAATCCAAAGTATTTTGACCATGTATCAAATAATAATCTTATTATAAATAATGAGTTTAATTAATTTATTTAATCCGCAAATAATTAATTTATTAGGTGGTATGGATAAATTTATTTTATATCCGATTGTTCAAACTTTAAATAATATACCACCAAAAATAGGTATAGGAGAAAATAATGGATTGCCATTTTTTACATTAAATATTATATATCATGAAAAGACATATGTTGAAATATTTCAACAAATATCAATTAATGATATTACAATGTGGAAATGTACATGTAAAACACATATATTTACAGAATCGGAATGTAATTTATTATATCCTACTGATTTAGAACTTAATGATATTCATAATCTAACACAAATAGTTAATGAAAAAAATGTTGTATCAATATATAATTATACATATGAAGGTTCTATGTCTGTTAATTACTTTCAAGATACAGTTCAACTAAATAGTTAATTTATTAAGCATGTTATCTAATAAATCAAGATTTACTATAAACGGATTATTTTGTAAATCTGTTGGATTATCTATTTTATTGATACATGTTATTATTTCATGATCTAAATCTAATTTTAATATAATATCATAAATTCTTGATTTCTTTAAAAACCAGTTATGCTGATCAATTATAATAAATTTTATCTTTTGTAAAAATTCTTTTGGGAAAAATAAAAGATTTGTAAGTCCTGAACCGATTTCGATTATTATAATCTTTGGTTGTAAGTTAATTAATTCAATTACTTTATTTTCAAGATCATAATCTTCGAATGAATATGTTTTAAAATTATATGCTTCTATTAATCTATTATATTCTTCATGATTTATAATATAACGATTCTGCCCAGCATTATTCGTATTATTCCTTTTAATAAAAATATTATTATTATTATTTAGTAATAAGTTATTATTTATTATATATTTATTACCAATATTATTATATATATCTACTAATACATCTGGTATATTATGAGTTGATATATAATTACCAACATAGCATTTCTTAATAATATAATTATATTTATAGATATCTAAGTATATTATATTTTCTTCAGGAATTATTTTTTGAATTATACTTTTTTGAAAGCTTAACATATTTAATGGAATTCCCAATTTAACTGTTTTATCTTCTATATCTAAAAAACCTAATAACCGTTGTAAATAATGAAAATGAAAATGAAAATAATTACCACCAGATTGTTTACCTCTATTAAATGTAAATATATATATATTTTCTAGTTCTTTATTTTCTCTATCTGGTTTTTGTAAATGTAAACATTTTAGAATATCGTCATTATCTTTACAATTCAAATAATTATTAATTGACAATGATTGAGGAATTGCTATATTATCAGAAAACATAAAATCATCATATGTTGTTATTATATCATATATATTGTATAAATCCATTATATAATAGTGTTATAAATAATAAATATATATTATCAATAATATATATTTATATACGCAAAGTAACTATTTCATAATTCATTATATAAAAATAAACCGTTTTTAATATCATTGGCGACATTCCCTATATGTATTCTCTCATCTGATACACAGTGACGGCAGACTTTTTGACTTAGAATCCATTTTGTTTCTATATTTATAATACCGTCAAAAATTATTGCAGCTCGTTCATGGTGAAATTCAGATGTTGCAACATATATATCACTTAATGGTTGTATCTTAATCCATTTCGCGAATGCTGCAAAATTTTCGGCAGTATTTGTGGCTTTTGTATCTAACTGGATTTTCCAATTTGGATTATCAGTAATTTTTTCTGCCATAGTAGACGCTTCTGACGCGTCTGATGTTCTCATGCGTCTCATATTGTCTTTAATACCTCCAGATAAAAACCATGTTAACGCTCGTGTTTTGTCTTGATTATTTGCAAACTCGATAGCAGCTTGCAAACGGGCTTCCTGAATTTCGGGAATATGACATCCGAGTACAAGAATAACAATTGGCGGTCTTGCGGTCGCCAATGCTTCATTCGGGGGACCTATTGTGATACCGAAGGGGTTGCCGGCATTTTGTGATTGTGCAATTGTACCAACACATAGTACAAATTGTAGGCATATTAATAGTAGTTTGGTCATGATCGTGTCGTGTCGTGTAATGGTAATGCCTGCATTGAAATATATTTTATGTAATCTTATAAAATATATTTTTCAATTTTTTTAGGTAAATTTATATAATGTTAATTTATGATATTCATATTCTTGAATTTTATTTATAATTTTCATTGTAGGCATCATTGTAGATGTCCACGAATGAACTTTATTAAAAAAATAATTAAATTCGTTTTTTTTATGATCAATAAAGAATTCAATCGGACATATCTTATATTGTTTATTTAATATAAATAAACTTTTGAAATGCGATGATTTAATAATATAAACAGGATGATTCCATATAATCTCTTTTTGTAATTTCATATTATATTTTAACATTGGATAATGAAGTTTATCAAAAGTAAAGTCATCAAGTGGAATTAAATAAATTTCATTTGGTATCAGATTTGATAAAATAAAAGTAATAAAATAATTATCCAACTGAGTTTCTAATAATAATAGATGTACATCTGTATTTATTAAATGATTGTGTTTATTTAATATACTATAGATATCATCTGCAAATTGCTCATTTGCTACAATATAGAATTGCTTATCGCAATTAATAAATTCATATAGAAGTATTTCAAAAATAGACATATTCGATAGTACTTTAAATTTATCAAGTTGCTCTTGTTTATTAATAATTACAGCATAACACATTATGTAATATATCATATTAAATATAAACTATGTAAAATTATTTAGATTATGTTATCATTTTTTAATTTATAAGTCATATCAATTATAGATATAAATAAATATCCGAACACAACTAATATTGCATTAATATCGGGATCTATTATTTTTATGAGTTTACTAATTGGATTATCGAGATCGAATATATTTTGAATTGTATTATTATTATATATATAAAAATACAAATATATAGACATTATGACAAATCCTACACATCTTGATTCTAATTTAAATAGACTATAATCTTTTTGAAATACTTTGTCTTCTATATATACACCAACAAATAATAATATAAATGTAATAAAAAGTTCATACATTTTAGTTGTATTTAATGTATTTGTATTAAATTGATATAAAAATATAATAGTAATTAATCCCATCATATTTTTGTAATATGGTATATCAATTTGTTTGAACATATAACATACCACACATACAATTACCAATGCTACACAGTATTCGAAATCCATATTAACCCAATAAATTGTTAATAAAGTTAATAATATTTTAACAAAAGTAATAATTTTTTTATTATATAATCCCATATCATGATGATCATCTATCATTTTTAAACATGATCCTAATAATATACTTATTATACTATTATTCATTATATAATAGTAATATAAATTTATAATCAATAAATTTATATTTATATTACTACTATTTATAAATAGGTATGGGTGATGATTTAGATTTAGTATTATCTAAAATTAGTAAAAGTATTCAAGATATATCATATCTAGTAAGAAAAAATAGTCCTTTAGATTTAAGTTCAGTATTAGGTAGTGAAAATCCGAGCGGAGAACAAGTAAAAAAATTAGACATTGATTCTAATAATATATTAATAAATAATTTAATGGGATTAGATGTAATTAGAAATATCGCTTCTGAAGAAGATGAAGAATTAATACCAGTTAATACAAATGGTAAATATTTAGTATCATTTGATCCATTAGATGGATCATCTAATATAGATTGTAATATAACTATAGGAACAATCTTTTGCGTATTTGAATATAATGATAATACAATAAAGAACGGAGGTAATATTGTAATGGCAGGGTATAGTTTATATGGGGGATGTACACAATTAATTGTATGTAAATATGGTATAACGGATTTATATAATTTAGATCCAAACAATAATAAATGGCATATGATTTACCCAAATTTTAAAATGAAAAGTAATGGCAATATATATTCAATAAATGAATCTTATAAAAATATGTATGATAATAAATATAATAAATATATAGATAGTTTAATATTAGAAAATTATAATATGAGATGGGTTGGAGCTTTAGTTGCGGATTTTCATAGAACATTAATAAAGTCAGGAGTTATATTATATCCAGCAAATAAAACAAATAAAAATGGGAAAATAAGACTCGTATATGAAGCATATCCACTTGCGTATATTATGGAAAAATGTGATGGACTATCTTATGATGGTACACAAAATATATTAACCATTGATTTTCCATGGGAAGATATTCATAAAAGAACTCCGATGTTTTTTGGATCAGAATATGAAATGTCTAAATTAATCGATATTTAATAATAAATAATATGTATATTTTATTTATTTTTATAATATAAATGGATAATTCCGACGATGATCAAAAATTAATGAATATATTTATAGATCAGACAATAAAAAATGATTCAGAATCGAGTAATACTACTACAAAAAAGTTAAATAGTTCAGATATTAAATTAAAAGATATTAATTTTAGCAATAAACAGGATTATATATTAACTATGAAAGTAAATATATCAGATAATAATGTGAATGAAGTAATAATTCCAGAGTCAGTTAGTATTGATAAATTGATATCGGTTCCAAAAAAAAAATATTTAGAAGAACTTTCAAAATATAAAAAAGACGAATTAGAAGAATTTAAAAATGAATTGAAAGAAGAAAGTGATAAAAAATTAGACTATATTCTTAAGACAATGATGCATTCTTACGATTTAAATAAAAAATCATCTATTATACCAAATGAATTAAATAATAAAAAAGATGATCCATTTACAATGGAATATCATATGATTAAAAATATTGATAATAATATTCCATCAAATACAATAAATCATGATGTTCCGTTTGTAATAGATAATGATATGATTCAAAATTCAACATATAAAAATCCAATAAATAAAAAATCAAGATATAAAAAACAACTACCAAATTCAACTGCATCAAGTACAAATTCTGATAGTCATCAGCTGAGTAATAATAAAACAATATCTAGTGATATATTTTCCGAATATTTTGATTGTGTTTATATAATTAATTTACCAGATGAAAGAAATAAAATTACTTCATTGATAAAAACATTTAATGAAAATAATGTAAAATATAAAATTATTGATGGAGTAGATATAAAAAATAATTTAATGTATATCAAGCAATATAAAAGATGGTTATTTCAAAAAACATTGGAGTATAGAGAATTAACAAAATTTCTATTCGACGAAAGAATTTATATTAGAAAAAATCCAGATCTAAAAGTTGATAATAAAACAGCATGTTGGAATCATTGGATGCATACTGGTAGATTCGAGAATAGACCATTATATGAACATACTAATATAAGTCTAGAATCCCAATTAGGTAATTTAATTGCACATATGAATGCATTAAAACATGCTATTAGTAAAAAACATGAGAATATTCTTATTTTAGAAGATGATGTATATATACATAAAAAATTTAATGAGTTACATACAGAAGTAATTACAAAACTACCAGAATATAGTATATTATTTTATGGAGGTATACAAAAGACATGGACAGATATTGAAATAAAAAATGGTTTTTATAAAACCATTAATACATATGGAGGATTTGCATTTGCATTAAATAAAAAATATTTTAAATATGTTTTAGATTCTATGGAAGAATTAACATTACCAGTTGATAAGTTATTAATTAATATTCAAAACACATTAAATAATTCTTTTGTTATTTATCCCAATATATTCATAACAGATTTAGAAAATGGAAAAATTCATAGAAAACGAAATTTTAATAAATATTCAAAACATTTCAAATGGAAAGTTGACGATTACATTATGCCACTGAAAATTGAAAATGAATCTATTTAAGTAAATATATCTAATATTATATTAGAGATATGTGTGATAGTTGGATTGACAAATATAAACCTACAAAAATCAAAGATATTATTGGTAATGGATCGAATATATTAAAATTTAATCATTGGTTAAAAAATTTTGAAAATGAAACTAATAGTAGTATTGTAATATCAGGATATCACGGTGTTGGTAAAAATCTTATTACAAAAATTGCATTAGAAAATAATAATTATTATTATAAATGGCTGGATTATAAAGATGAAAAAGCTCAAACTTTATTTGATAATCTTGTTAATTGTTTTACTGGCAGTACACTTGAATCATTCTTTATAAATAAAGAATCGAAAAAGAAGTTTGCATTAATTATTAACGATATTGAAAAAATTACGTTAAAAAATGAAAAAATGCGTATTAAAGAATTGGTAAAAGAAAATTTTACCAAAAAATTATTTCCTATCATTTTTATTTCTAACATGCAACATAATAAATTATTAACAGACATTCTAGATAATTCAGATTTTATTAAACTTGCACAGCCAAGTGATGCAGATTTAATGGTACTATTAGATAGGGTTATTAATAAAGATAATTTAAATATTCCAGAAAAAAAAGTAAGAAAAAAAATTATTAAATTTGCACAAAATGATATGCGAAGATTAATTTCTTTGTTATATGATTTGAGAAATAGTTTTGATATTGATGAAGAGATAGACAATGATAAAATCAAATTATTTATATACAATTCTCAAAAAAAATGCATGGATACAAGTTTATTTGAAGCATCTAAAAATTTAATTGACGAATATACAGACATAAATGAAAGTTTAAGTCTGTATAAAGTTGATAAAGTATTAGTACCACTGACAATACATGAAAACTTTTGTAAAAGTATGTTTAGAAGATATAAAACAAATGATATCTTCTTGAATACACTACACAATGTAACAGATGCAATATCAAAAGGCGATGTCATCGAAACTAATATATACACTGACCAAAATTGGTTTTTACATGATATTCATGGATTTTATACATGTGCTAAAACATCATATCATATAAATAAATTTAAACCTACATATAAAAAATCGGCCATCCCATATTATGAAATGAAATTTAGTTCTGATCTAAATCAAACATCATTGAAAAATATTAATAAGAAACAAATTACTAATTTACAAAAGATATTTCCAAATAAATCATTCAATGATATTATTAATTTAAATAAAATTATATATTTTCTTGTAAAAAATGATAAAATAAAAGAATTATATGATATTGTAAAAGATTATGATAATAATGTTAAAACAGTCGAAACAATTATTAAAATAGACAAAACTATGCCTAAAATATTATTAAGTCAAAAGAATAAAAAAATATTTAATATGTATGTGAAAAATAAACTTAATTAATTTATAGATCATCATCATAAAAATCATCATCATCGTCAAAGAAATCATCTCCTTCATAATCTGATTCGTTGTGTTTTTCATACAGTTCATTCTTTTTATCTGATTTAATTTTTTCTGCTAAATCTTGCGTTTTTTTATTCGCTGCATCTACACCAATACTATTTTTAATAGTGCTTGGCATATTACTCCATACTTTATTAATAGATATTTTAGAAGGAGTTGTTGCTTGTAACTCTGGATATGCATTCTTTTTATCTGATTTTAATTTATCAAGTTGATTAATTAATTCCTGTTTTATTTTTTGAGATATATATTTTGTTGAATTTAATTCAGCCTCTATTTTTTCAATTTCAATATCAATCTTATTAAATTCTATCGGAACGCTTGGTCTTTTATTTTGATAATAATCATTTTGTCTATTAGGTCTATTTTGATAATGATCATTTTGTCTATTAGGTCTATGTTGATAATTATCATTTTGTCTATTAGGTCTATTTTGATAATTATCATTTTGATAATTATTCGTTGGTCTATCATCATAACGTTTATTCTGATAATTGTCATTTGATCCACCCTGTGAATTATCATAACGTTTATTCTGATAATTCTCATTTGATCCACCCTGTGAATTATCATAACGTTTATTCTGATAATTCTCATTTGATCCACCCTGTGAATTATCATAACGTTTATTCTGATAATTGTTATTTGATCCACCCTGTGAGTTATCATACCGTTTATTCTGATAATTGTTATTTGATCCATATTCTGATTCTACGTCCAGCATTAATTTGCTCTCATATATTTTATTCACATGAACCGTCATTGGTGGTCTAGATGGTTGTTGTTCAGATGTCTTATCAGACTCTGAACTCCCTCCTTTCTTTTTAAAGAATTTTTCGAATTTATTTTCAACATTATTTAAGTTTGTTTTTTGACTTTTCCACGCCATTATTATATATATAAATTAATATATAATTATATTTTAAAGTCCTTAAATTTCAAAGTTTTTAGTACTTATGGTTATAAATAATAGAATTATATCATAAAGCACTTAATTTTCAAATTTTTATTAATTTCAGATATAATATAATATTATATATATATATTATATAATGTCTAATATAAAACCTTTAAAATATTATAATTTAGAATATGAAAGTAACCAAAATGGAGGCGATCAAAATAATGGCGATCAAAATGATGGCGATCCAAATAATGATGAAGAAATTAATCAAAATGGAGGAGAAGCTGAATTAAATGAAAATGATGTTACAAGATTTCAACAAATGAGCTTATATAATGATAAGAATCTTAATTATATGGAACCTTCGAAAACAACACTATTTACAATTCCTAAAGGAAGTTTATTATATCATGGATCTTTAAATAAAGAGTCATTTAATCCATATGATATACGATTAGGTGATGATAAATTAGTATCTTATTTTTCACCAAATAAAAGGCTAGCAGCTGATTATATTGTTGGATGTGCTTTATATCCTAATAAAGCAGGATTCTTACATAAATTTAGAGTTAAAAAAGATATAGAAAAGATATTAATTATTTCTACACATGAAAAACAAGCCCATTGGACATTAAGTTTTATCGATGAAAGTTTTTGTTCTAGAAAATTTAGAATTCAATTAGATGGTATTGGATTCTTTTTCGCTAGAAGAGATGAAAAGGATTTTACAGCAATTCAACAAGGAGATAACTCTGTTAAAAATTTGGCGTTTGATTCCGAATTCGCTATCTGTAATCCCAATGAGTTTTTAGAGTATGTGTCATCTCAAAGATGTCAATCTGTTCGTAAATTAACAGATGATTATCATTTTTCTAAATAAATTTAATATTTTATATATAAATATTAAATTTTATAATTATCATAAAATGAATTTAATGTTTTGGACAAATTATTTGCATAATTTTCATCTGATAATATGTTTGATTCATCTAATTTTTTAATATATTTTTTATAAAGTTTAAAATAAAGCTCTTCATTAAAGGTATATAATTTAATTAATTTAATATAATCAACTATATTATCTGCTAATAAATACTTTTCCATTTTAATTGATTTTATTAATGACTTGGAAAATAATCCATGATAACGATTTTTACAGGAATAGCCAATAAATGGTATTTTTAATTTTAGTATTTCAAGAGCAGTTGAATGATTATTATAAGTAATACAATCAATAAATAATATATTCTCTTGAAGTTTTATTGGGTTTGTATTATCATATCTATCAAGTTTAATCTGTTCTGATGGAAATATTATTTTAAACCAGTCATTATTTATATATCCATATATGGTAATAAGTATCTTTTTATTTATTTTAATAATACCATTTACAAGTTTTACAAGTTCATGTGACATTTTTGGCGAATATGTTATTAAACCAATACGTATACAATTCGGGTCATATACTGGAGTTTTAATAATACTATAATCTGAATAATACGGTATTGGTAATATGAAACCATCAATCTTAATAAAATTAAACATATTCTCATCTATTTTTGTATATTGTTTCAAAATATCATATAAATTATTATCAATCAAATTATAATCATAACAAGTTTTTGGATATATAACAGGAGGTTCTTGATAACTTATTATTAATGGACATGGTTTTGATAGAATAACATCTTTCCTTCTATAAAATCCATAAATTGATATAAGTATTGTTAATTTCTTCTCATGTATTAATTTACTTAATTCTATATTTGTAGATTTTGATATATAATGTACTTCTGTTACACCATCTATAAACATTTTATCATTATTATCCAATTCACTTTCAGTATTATCTAAAAATAAATATATGTTAAATAGATTTTTTAAATATTTAATAATACTACGGAAATTTTTAAAACCAGGACTAGATGCCTTTGGTAAAATATATATACCAATCTTTTCTATAGTCTTATGATTTTTTATATAATCATTATTATATAATGGTTCTTGGCTTATTGATATCACATTACTAATATTATTTAAATTACTAATATTGCCAAAACGTGTAAAATTATAAGGATCTATTTTATATTTATTCGTTATATTATCGTTTGATAATAAAATTTCAAGTTTATTATCATAATATTTCATATCATCATAATTTAATAAATATTTATCCTTATATGAGTTTATATCAATTAATAGCTCTACACTTATTTTTTCATATTCATCTGTTTTTTTTAAGTAAGGAAACAGGGATTTCTTTTGTATATTATCTAGTTTATTAAATTTATTATGACTTATTAAAATATCAAAGTTATATAATTTTATACTTTTTATATGGTCATCTGTTATTACCTTATCGTATACGCCCCTATCAAAATATGTATTAATTATATCTTCCATATAATTAATAAAATATAATAATTATTCTTCTTCTGTATCTATTAATTTTTGATATTCTTCTAATATTATTATTAATTCTGCTTCTGATAATTCTTCTAATGTTTTTGGTTGGTTTTTTAATGCACTTGTTTGCATGATATTATTCATAAAATTAGATATTATCAATTGGTTTTTCGTAATACATAAATCATCAATACATATTTTTTTATCAGCTGTTTCAGTCTTACTTTTATCCGATACTTTTATTAAATTATTTATATGGTCTTCTGTTAAACAATTATTACCAATACATAATTTATTAACATGTGTTGTACCATCTTTATCTATTTTTAATTGTGCCTTATTTTTACTATCGTCCGAACAATTATCATCATAACAATAACCTGTCCAAATTTCATAATCTCCGTTACTATTTACTTTGGTTCCCGATCTTAAATTACCATTCGCATCATAATGGAACATATCACGTGTATTATATTCTTTGGATTTTGTATCATTAACATTGAAATCTTCTTTAATAATAAATTTACCAGATACTGTATATGACATAATTACAATTAGAAAATAAAATAACTATATTTTATTATTATCTAAGTAAATACTAATGGGAAAAACATATCAAATTAAAACAAAGATTTATAAAGAGCATGATGAACGTTATATAAAAATATCTAAAAATCAAATGAGAATCTTAGAATCTTTATATTTAGATGGAAGTAAAGATAAAAAATATTTTGATAGTAAAAATAAATTACGATATACTGAGCATTCGGGATTATTGGATTTTGGAAAATCCACATTACAAAGAATTATTATAAATGCCAAACAAAATATATCAGATAAAAATGATGATACAATATTATTACCTGATAATATGCCAGATGCATTTGATTTTGAATATATGTTTCATACACATCCTGCAACTCCAAATCCCACATCTAGATTAATAGAAGGTATATTATATGAATTCCCAAGTGTTTCTGATCTTTTTCATTTTATAGAACATCATAATGCGGGCAGAATACAAGGATCTATTATAATTACACCAGAAGGCTTATATATAATTAAATGTATTAATAGTAATATTAAAATAAATATTGATAATGAAAATAAAGTAATGAAATATTTACACAATGAGATTGATTCTATACAAGAGAAGGCTATTAAAAAATATAGTGATAAAATAAGTATAGATAAATTTTATACAAAAATTGCCCAGGATAAAACGTATATAGATATGTACAATCAACTAATAAAAAATATGAATTTAAAAATATTTTATAAGCCACGGTCATTATATAATAAAAAATGGATATTAAACGAATTATATTTAAAAGTGCGCCCAGTAGAATAAATTTATTAATAAATATTTTTTTTTATATATTATTATTATATATAATGTTTGAAAATAAAAACACTTTAGTCTATGTTTTAATCGCTATAGTACTTTTTTATTTATTATCCAATAAAATGAAAGAAACATTCGCCAATGGAAGTAGTAATTTAAAAGGTTGCTATAAAATGGATACTAATATGTGTAGTCCTGATTGCTGTGGTAAACAATGGCCACTATCATTTGATGTTCAAAGAGATCCAAGAATTAAAGATGGTGAATTAGGAACTAAATATATTCCTACTAATATGACATGCTCTGGAAAGATGGGTACCGGATGTGTATGTGCTGATAAAAAACAATATACATTTTTAAGTAATAGAGGTAATAATGCTTAAATGGGGAAAATTATTAAAAAAATCATATATATATATAATATATATGAATTTTTTAGTTGAAACCAAAAATGAATATACAATTCAATTAATTAATATATTGACGCCTCATTTATATGAAGGATTTGATTCAATATATGTTGAATCAAAAAAAATTATTAAGAAAGGAGAAGAAAAAAAATTACTAAAAGCTTTTCAACAATTTATAAAACGTATTCCTAGTTGGAATAGTAATCTTATTGAAAATGAAACAAAACGTATTAAAAATGCAAGTAGATGTGATTTTATGAATAATTTATTAAAAGCAGTTATAAAAGCAAACATTATATTACTATCAAATAATAGTACAAAGTATACTAATACAACTATAGACGAAGAATATTTAGATATACCTTTATCAAAATTTATTCATAAATGTTATATTGAATGTGCAAGACAATTTTATAATGCACCTTATTTATTTTATCATGAAATAAAACCTATAGAAAGAAAACGCAATCAACGAGACGCAAATGAAATAATAAAACAATCTATAAAAGAAGCTATTCGAAAAATATTGCCAGTGCAACATATATTAAACCAATACTTGGGAAACAAAATTAATTTAGGAGTTGACCAAATTGATAAACCTATCTCAAATGCGGATTCTGATAATTTAAAACAATTATTATCACAAGATTTAAATTATGAAAATAAAACAAATAGCAATAATTCACTATTTAAATCACATATCTCGGAAAATATTAAAATTGTTCAACCTATAGAAGATGTTCAATCTGAAAAACATATTAAATTAGTTGAACCTGAAATTCATTTAACAACAGTTAATAATGATATTACAAAAATTTCATATACTGACAATGATAGTGACGATGAAACACATCGATTAATATCAGAAATGAAATTAAATATGCAACAAAATTTATTAATTATTGATATAAATAATAATAATTACATAAATAATGATTTTGGTGATGATGATATCGATGATGACGATATTGTAAGTCATAAATCAATACCTATAACACAATATTATTCTACAAATAAAGATATTATTAATAACGAATTAAAAGAATCTGAAAGACAAATTAATCTCCAATTAAAAGAATCTGAAATACAAAATAACTCTCAGAAAGAATCGGAAATACAAAACAACTCCCAGAAAGAATCGGAAATACAAATTAAAGAAGATAATGAAATAAAAAATATAGTTATTAAAAAAATAAATTATAATGATAGTGAAAGTTCTATGCCGTATATTGGGAATGACGAAGAGTATGAAGATGTATTTAGTAATATATTAGAATCTCATACTTCAGATATACTAATTGATAAAATTAATGTTAATAACAATAATAAAAATGACAAAAAAAGAAAAGATATATATTTTTCAAGATTTAATGGATTATAAATTATCTATATAATATTATATGAACCAAAATAGTATCAATCCTATATTATTTGGATTAGTTGCTGGCGTTATTACACATATTATTCTTTATGTCGATATTAATTATGAAAATAAAAAATTTAAATTAAAACCGAATACCGACGAAGATGGTAAATGTAGATGCCCATCTTTATACGTTACATTAAAAGTTCCTTTGATGATTGGGGCTCTTGTATGGGCTACCGCATCATACTTTGATCAAACTGAAAATAATATTACGGATGTATTTGTAAATAGTTCATCCTCTTTATTTGATCAAGATGTTTTTACGGATCTTCCAGATTTTTAAAATATATTTACTCTATAACAATATGAGTGGTTTTAGAGATATTAATTTTGGCAGCGAATGTTTACAATTAGATAAATTTGACTTAAAGAATTTAGTTTTTGATCCAAACGGAGACTTTTTAAATCCAAGAATTGCTATTATTGCAAAATCAGGATCTGGAAAAAGTTGGGTTATTCGAGATATCATGAGTCAAATGTATGATATACCATGTGGCACTATTATTGCCCCTACTGATAAAATGACAGGATTTTATAATGAATTCTTCCCAGTATCATTTATTCACCATGAATATCAAGAAAATATTATTCCTCGTATTTTAGCTAGACAAAAAATTATTTTAGCTAAGAATGTTGAAAGGGAAAAAGCAGAAAAAAAACCTCTAGATCCAAGACTCTTTTTAATTATGGACGACTGTATGAGTACAAAACATTTATGGCTCAAAGATCCGAATGTTTTAACTATTTTTAATGAAGGTAGGCATTATCAATTAACATTTATACTCTCTATGCAATATTCATTAGGTATTCAACCGGAATTAAGATCTAATTTTGATTATGTATTCCTTTTAGGAGAAGATTTCATCAATAATAGAAAAAAATTATATGAACATTATGCTGGTATGTTCCCAAGTAGAGAATTATTTGATCAAGTATTTTTACAAGTTACTGACGATTATGGAGTTATGGTTATTAATAATCGCCTACGATCATCTGATATCAGAAAAAAAGTCTTTTGGTATAAAGCTAAAAAAAAAAAAGAAGATCTAGTTGTTGGATGTACCCGTTTTAAACAATTCCATAAATTATATTTTGACTCCAATCATGACAAACGATTGCCATTTATTGACCTATCACAGTTTGGAACTAAAAAAAAAACTAATATACATGTTGTTAAAAAAACTGACGATACTGATGAATATTAATCCGCTTTTGGTACTTTCGCAAACGAACCAACCCACGGCGAAGCTTCATCAAACATTCTCCCATATAAATCACTTATTGCAACTGGCTCATCCTGCTCCTCCTTAAATGATCTTGGAATATATCTATATTTAATCTCAGATGCTGGACATCTATTATATGACTTTGTAATTTCTATTATTATAAAAATTACACCTATCATAAATAATAATAACACTATAAATCTAAAATTTAATACTTCCGATACTCTATCCCGGTTATACCCTAATAAATCTAATATATAATTTATCATATATATTACATTCATAAAATAATTTATATATATTCTTTAAAAATATATCAATTATTAATTTATTCTTTCTTCTGATTTTTTAACATTTTCTCATATAACTTTCTGGCATCTTCTAATTCTTTTGTAATATTATCAATGGTTTCTTCATTTGATTCAGAACTTTCATTCGCAATAGATGGAATATCCTCATCAAATGATTCATCTATTACTTCATTCCCACCCTGTTGAAGATTATTCGCCTCATTCTCAGTAAATGTTTTTGCCTTTTCTTGATTTTCATTTGTGGACTTAATCAAATTATTTAAATCCTTGTTTGCATATTCTACATTTTTTACATTATTAATACTATTTGACCAACTCATCCAATGACCCATATCTGCTACAAAAATATTATTATATTTATCATTCTCATATAATTTTTTACAATAAGCACTCGCTTCTTCCTCTTTCTCAAACATACCTCTAATTTTAAATCCCCTTACTCCAAATACTGTCGAATTATTTTCCAACTGCTCTGGAGTTAAAAAAGAAATACAATAATATCGCTGATTTGAAATTACATCATCCTCCTGCAAATATTTAATTTCCTTTCCTGTTGTTTCTTCTGTTGCAGCTACAGATGATGCAGTTACTGGCTCATTTAGAGGTTCAAGTAAATCTTTTACTTCCTCCTCCTTTTTTGACTTTTTTAATCTATCTTTTCTTTTCTCATAATTCACATCAGCATTTACTCTTTCCTTTTTATACACTTTCATTAATTTGTTTAACTCATCATTCGCATTTAAATCACTCTTTTGATCATCTAACCAAGAAATCCACTTACCTACTTCTACTACATAAACACCATATGTTGAATCTATTTTATGAAGTTCCTTACATCTATCTTCTGCTCTTTCTTTAACACCATAAATACCTCTAACTTTAATAAAGTTGTTTTTACAGTGTTTTACTAATTCAGGTGTAATAAATGATACACATGCCCATGTTTGATTTGTAATAGGGGTATCATCTTCTAGATAATCTGGTATTTCATTGCTCATATTAATTAATATTAAATATAAATCTTTATGTATTTTTTTACATTTAATATATAAAAAAATACATTCTTAATATACTTAATTATATTTACTTAAAATTGAATTAATTAACTCTATTTAACCAAAAATAATAGAATTAATCTAAATAATGTTTGGAATTAAAAAACAATTTATAACAAATGATTATTTTCACAATCTAAATAACGAAATAAACTTCAATTATGACGGTGTTATAATAGATGGAAAATCATTGAAAGAAGACCGGGCAACTGCATGGATGACAGATAATGACCATTCGTATACATATGGGCATAAAATTATGAATTCGCAACCTATGTCTCAAACTGTGAAAATAATTCAAAATATAATTCAAGATAAATATGGGGAATTATTTGATTCAGTATTAATTAATTATTATAAAAATGGCAACGTCGGAATGAGATATCATTCCGATGAAGTTTATGATCAATGGAATGAACATTCAGTTATTGTTACTTTCGGATCCACACGAAAAATTGTATTTCGCCTTATTGAAAATTATAACGATAAAACTTATATTGACTTTTCATCTGGCGATCTTATATTTATGAAAGAAGGATGCCAACAACTATATCAACACAGGGTAATGAAAGATTCTAATATCACCGAAGAAAGAATTAGCTTAGTTTATAAAAAACATATTTAAACACCATAAATTAAAATTTCATATTTCATAACAGATCATAAATATACTTTTTCGTCTACAAAGTGCAATTTTTTAAAGTATGACAAATTTTATTTTTAAAAAACGAAATCCTTTTTTTGAAATAACGATTCCCCCCCCCCTTATATTAAAAATTTCATAAAAAAGTCAATCTAAAAAATCAGGTAATCAGGTATTTATGATGTAAATATATATTATATAAAAAATATAATAGATATATATTAGATGTATATATATAAATTACCTAAATATATATACATATTACCTAATAATTACCTAATAAATATGTAATTTAGGTAATATATTAGGTAATTATATGATTTAAATATATATTATTATATAATACATAATGGTAAATTATACATGTTATCGTTGTGGATACAGCAATATAAATAAATCAAATATAGTTCGTCATATTGCACGTAAAAATAGTTGTATTCCTAAATTTAATAATATTAATTTAGACGAAGTAAAAGAATCAATTTTAAGTGGATTAAATTATGAAGAATATTTAAATTTAAATGATAAACCCAATAAATACCCAGATTCGCAAAATATATACCCAGATAAATACCCAGATTCGCAAAATATATACCCAGATAAATACCCCGATCAGTCAATTATATACCCAAATAAATACCCAAATTCAGTCGAAAATGCAAAAAATATAGATAATAATGGAGAAGATAATATATGTGAATTTTGTAAGAAAATATTGAGTAGTTACAAGAATTTATGGAGACATCTAAAAACATGTAAAGAGAAGAAAAAAGATGAAGAAGTAAAAGATTCAATGGATAAATTAGTAAAATTATTAAATAAAAAATTGGATGATCAAAATAAACAAATCAATAATCAAATGAATGATTTCAAAAAGGAATTAACAAAGCGAGATAATCAATTAACGAAGCGAGATAAACAATTAATGAAGCAAAATAAGCAAATAGATGAATTAATAAAGAAAGCTGGAATAAATAACAGCACAATAAATGTACAAAATAATATAAAGTTATTAAGTTATAGTGATACAGATCGAAGCCATTTGACAGATAATGATATAATAAAATGTTTGAAACATTCTAATTTTTGTATTCCTTATTTAATAGAAAAGATCCATTTTGATGCAAATAAACCAGAAAATCATAATGTATATATATCAAACTTGAAAAATAAATATATTATGATGTATGATGGTAAAAAATGGAAATGCAACGACAGAGATGAACAAATAACGAATTTAATAGACGATAATGAAGGTATCATAGAATATAAATTAGAAGAATGGATTGAGAATGGTAACAAGTTCCCCGAGATGATGAAAAAATTTAATAGATATATAGAAAAAAAAGAGAATGATATTGTCATAAATAAAATAAAAGATGATATAAAATTATTATTATATAATAATAGAACTATTATCAATAAAGATGTAAATAAGTTGGCCATAGTTAATTAATATATAGGTAAAATTAGGCAAAAATAGGTAAAAATAGGCAATTATTTAGACGATATATAATGCCTAAAATGACATAGATGTCTATTACATGTATATAAATAAATATATTATGTGACAGATATACCCAATAAATTCAAATATATGCCAATAAATACCCATTTTTTAGGTTGAGACATTATATGGATCTATATTGTAATGATGTTAAATAAATTAATTGAAGATATATTTATTGATGTAAATTACATTTTGTACATATTCTATCTGGTCCTTCATACATGGTACAATATGATGTTTCCCAATTGTGTTCACATTTATTATATAATATGGAATCGATGATGCGAATACTTTCATCTAATTGGTTATATATACTGTAATGTTCATGTTTGATTTGATTTGTTTGCGCTTTTAATAATATTAATTCGTCCGCTGATAATTTACTTAGTTCTAATTTTTTATTATCTGTTTTTACACATGTATTAGCACCTATTTGATCATTATTTGATGACATTATTATATATGAATAATATTATAATGTAATAATATTGTATTTCAAATTTTTATATAAAAAATTTTGAGATATAATGTAAGTATTTTATAGAATAGATATATGTTTACTGTTGATCAGCCGATTTATTTAAGAAAGTATATGGGATATTATTTAGTTGCTGATACAAAAGTTCAATATAATATATCTTGTATTGAACCTAGAATGATAAAAAATAAATATACAAAATGTTATGAAAAATATGCAATTCTTTCTAATGGCAAATACCAAATTTTATATAGTTATGATTCTTTTACAAAACAATATGAATATTTCGTAGAAGAAGTACCATATTGTTATAAATGGTACTGTTGTTTTTAATAAATGATACTTTATATTATTGTATTTCAAATTACTATATAAATAATTTGAGATATAATGTAAGAAATTTAATTACTGTAAGCGACACCTCCCATACCACTCATTACTCTTAAAACATTGTAATTTACACCATAGATGTATACTACACCTCCAGCGGTGGCGGTAGTAACAGATAATGTTGCGTTATCAATTCTGGAGAAATTGCATGTTCCAGATGGCTGATGGTCTTCAGGATTAAGGGCAAATGAGTAAACATTTACACCTGCAATACCACCTCTGGTGTGATGTATATTTGGTTGTACATTTTCGAAAAATCGACCATTTTGTTTAGAAAATCTATCATGTCCATTAAGCTGTAATAAAGCATCAGTGATTGGAAGAGTTGTACCTAAAGCAGTAGTAGTAGCAGAAGCGTGTGCCCAGACTAATTCTTTAACTGGGTGGTTAAAGTTAAGTCTGAATTTGTTAGCACCAGCAGCAGCAGATGCTGTTTCAACACCTGTGAATTGTAATTGTTCGATTAAGTATTCGTGAGATGCTTGAGCAAATCTTTTTCTTTCTTCGGAATCTAAGTAGATATAGTTGACTAATAAAGTGGTATTAGACATTGTAATATCAGTTGGGCTTCCAAATTGGAATTCAAGTCTAACATCGTGATATTGTAACGCAATTAATGGTAAAGCTAAACCATCATTTCTACAGCAGAAGAATTGTAATGGTACAAATAATTCAGCAACTCCATTATCAGCTAATTCAGCTTGTTGGATTAAAGCATTGTTGTTAGTGTCTTGATCAGCTGGTCTGGATAAGTCACCCCAGATTTGCATCCATCTACCGTAATGTTTGTCGATTTTAGTTCCACCAATTTGTAATTCAACGGAATCAATTAATTGGTAACCAAGGTTGACACCACAATCAGCACCAGTTCCTTTTGTTACTGTGGTGTGTAACCACATTTTGGTTACTAAATCACCGTTTCTGGTGATTGGTACAGTGGCTTTGCCACCGACAGCAGGTGTACCATTGAATGTTTGTTCAATAGCTTCACATGCGAAATTGGTATGTCTTCTGTAGACAACTTTGAAAAATGTAATTTGTGGATTACCAGTAAGGTAAACGTCTTGAGCACCATAGGCGACGAGTTGCATTAAACCACCTCCCATATTTTATATATAATATAACTAGATAAAAAATATATGTAAAAATTTAAATAACTATATATTTTTTAAAATATTGATAAAATATTTTAAAATAATTAGGTAGTAAAATTAGTTACTGTATGCTACACCTCCCATACCACTCATAACTCTTAATACGTTATAGTTAACACCGTATATGTACAAGTCTGTTCCAGCATCACCTACTGTTTCTACATTAATATTTAATGTAGCATTATCAATTCTAGAGAAATTGCATGTACCAGATGGCTGATGATCTTCTGCGTTAAGTGCAAAAGAGTATACATTTACACCAAGAGCAGGTGATCTAGTGTGATGTATACTTGGTTGTACTCTATTAAAGAATTTACCATTTTGTACTGAGAAACGATCATGTCCATTTAATTGTAATAAAGCAGTTTTAGTAGCATTTAATGCTGCAGTATTCGCAACATTGGCGTTAGTAGAATAGTTATTAAATTTTTGAGCATCTGTTGCAGCATTTGCAGCAGCAGTTGATTGAGGCATTGCCCATACTAATTCTTTAACTGGGTGGTTAAAGTTAAGTCTAACTTTATTATTACCTTCAACAACAGATTCAACACCTGTGAATTGTAATTGTTCAATTAAGTATTCATGAGATGCTTGAGCAAATCTTTTTCTTTCTTCAGAATCTAAGTATACATAGTTGACAAGTAATGTAGTGTTTGACATAGATAAAGCAGCACTGGTGACAGCAGAAGTGTTACCACCTTGAACAGTTGCTCCAAAAATGTTTGCGGCAGTATTAAATTCGAATTCAAGTCTGACATCATGGTATTGTAAAGCAATTAATGGTAAAGCTAAACCATCATTTCTGCAGCAGAAAAATTGTAATGGAACAAATAATTCAGTTGATTCAGTACCAGCACCTGCGGCGGTGGTTCTTACAAGTGCAGCACCAGCTGTTGCACTGGCACCACCGACAATAGCATAATGATTCGCATCTTGACTATTTGTTCTAGATAAATCACTCCAGATACTCATCCATCTGCCATAATGTTTATCAATTTTAGTTCCACCAATTTGTAATTCAACAGAATTGATAAGAGCATTGCCAGCATCAGCTACTAAAGTAACAGTTTGATCTGCACTGTCTACATCGTTAGCTACAAATGCACATGATACAGTGGTGTGTAACCACATTTTAGTGACTAAATCACCGTTTCTGGTGATTGGCACAGTGGCTTTACTATTGAATGCAGGTGTACCATTGAATGTTTGTTCAATGGCTTCACATGCGAAATTGGTGTGTCTTCTGTAGACAACTTTGAAAAATGTAATTTGAGGATTACCAGTAAGGTAAACGTCTTGAGCACCATAGGCGACGAGTTGCATTAAACCACCTCCCATATTTTATATATATTTGTTGGAGAAAATAATATTTGAAATAAATGATATTTACTATATATTAATTTGAAATTATGAATATTTTCAAATTAATCTAATTTTTTTTGACACACCTAAAAACTGTATACAACTTTGTAAAATATTATGTAATTATATATTGATAATTAATTACTATAAGCAACACCACCCATACCACTCATGACTCGTAAAACATTATAATTGACACCATATATATATACTTCACCTCCGGCAGTTGTTGTAACAGATAATGTTGCATTATCAATTCTGGAGAAATTGCATGTTCCAGATGGTTGATGGTCTTCTGGTTTTAGTGCAAAAGAATATACATTTACACCACTAGATGGAGCTCTAGTATGATGGATATTTGGTTGTACGTTTTCAAAGAATCTGCCACTTTGTTTAGAGAAACGGTCATGTCCATTAAGTTGTAATAAAGCATCTGTTATTGAAATATTATTTCCTAATTCAGCACCTGCATTTTTATGTACCCATACCAATTCCTTAACTGGATGGTTAAAGTTGAGTCTGAATTTATTGGCACCACTAATTGCAGTTTCAACACCTGTAAACTGTAATTGTTCAATTAAATATTCATGTGATGCTTGAGCAAATCTTTTTCTTTCTTCGGAATCTAAATAGATGTAGTTGACTAATAGAGTTGTGTTATTTAATGTTACACCAGTAGTCTTATCACTAAAACGGTCAGCATCTTCAAATTCGAATTCAAGTCTGACGTCATGATATTGTAAAGCAATTAGTGGTAAAGCTAAACCGTCATTTCTGCAGCAGAAGAATTGCAATGGTACAAATAATTCTAATTCTCCAGTAGATGCAGCAAGATTAGCAGCACCATCACCAACCATTGCTGTATAATTCACATCTTGATTTACAGATCTGCTTAAATCACTCCATAAATGCATCCATTTTCCATAATGTTTATCGATTTTAGTTCCACCAATTTGTAATTCAACTGACTTAATCATAGAATTTCCTGGTTCCAAAAGCATATTTGCGGCACCAGATGTTGTATTCTTTACTGTAGTATGTAACCACATTTTAGTAACTAGATCACCATTTCTAGTAATTGGTACAGTTGCTTTTCCACCAAAAGCTGGTGTACCATTGAATGTTTGTTCAATCGCTTCACATGCGAAATTGGTATGTCTTCTATAGACAACTTTGAAAAATGTAATTTGAGGATTGCCAGTAAGGTATACGTCTTGAGCGCCATAGGCTACGAGTTGCATTAAACCGCCTCCCATATTTTATATATATTAATAGGAGAAAATAATTATTATATATTTTATTATTTGAAATTATTATATAAATCGTTTCAAATAATAAAGAATTATATTAAGTCGTAAAAGTTAGTTCCTGGAGTAGCATTATTAATTATATATAAGTTAATTTAGATCCAATACATTTGAAATAATTATTATTGTATATAATAAAGTGGTTCATGGACATAAATGGAAAATCATGGAGTGGATTTATATATTTTAATTTATAAATAATAAATAAAAATATAATATGTAAATAATTTAATTACTGTATGCGACACCACCCATACCACTCATAACTCTTAATACATTATAGTTTGTACCATATACATACATAGAAGTACCAGAACCGGAAGCAGTTGTGACACTTAATGTAGCATTATCAATTCTGGAGAAATTGCACGTACCAGATGGCTGATGGTCTTCAGGATTAAGGGCAAAAGAATATACATTGATACCAGCAGAAGGGGTTCTACTGTGATGGGTATGAGGTTGTACATAATTGAAGAATGTACCAGATTCTTTTGAGAATCTATCATGGCCATTTAATTGTAATAGAGCATCAGATGTTGAGTTAGTAGTATTTGCAACAGCAGCTGTGGTAAAGTTACTCCATGATTGTTCAACACCCCATACTAATTCTTTAACAGGATGATTGAAATTTAATCTAACTTTATTGTTTGAACCGGCAGTAACAGTTTCAACACCAGTGAATTGTAATTGTTCGATTAAGTATTCGTGAGATGCTTGTGCAAATCTCTTTCTTTCTTCAGAATCTAGATAGATGTAGTTGGTAAGTAATGTGGTATTAGACATAGATACATTACCAGAATGTGTAGCAGATGTACAGCATTGATTAGCAGCAGAAAAATCAAATTCAAGTCTGACATCATGGTATTGTAGAGCAATTAATGGTAAAGCTAAACCGTCGTTTCTGCAGCAGAAAAATTGTAATGGTACATACAAAGAGCTGGATGTAGAACCAGCAGCGGCAGTGATCATTTGAGTATGAGAGTTATTGTGACCAGATGATCTAGTTAATTGACTCCAGATGTGCATCCATCTACCATAGTGTTTATCAATTTTGGTTCCGCCAATTTGTAATTCTACAGAATTAATCATAGCATAACCAAGATCAGTTGCCCATGTAAATGTTTCCGCTGCAGCATATGGAGTTATTTTAGCATTAGTGTCTGTTGCTTCATTTGCTGGAGTACCAGCTGCAGAGAATGTGGCAGATAAAGCATTTAATATAACTACAGTATTATTTCCTGCTGTTTCTACTGTATAATATCCATTATAATTGGTAGTATCTTGAATTCTAACTACTCTGCCAACAGGGAATAAAGCAGCAGTAATTTCAGTACCGGCATCGGCTGTTACACTAAATGTACCTGCAGCAGTTACAGCAAAAGATAAATTAGCAAGAGTAGCAGTTGCACCACTTATAGCAGTTCCTGCTGTTCCTAATACATAATAAGCACTTGTTGTTGCTCCTGTTGTAACTGATGTTAATGTATCAGTTGTGGCTACAGTGGTCTTTAACCACATTTTAGTGACTAGATCGCCATTTCTGGTAATTGGTACGGTGGCTTTGCCACCGAATGCAGGTGTACCATTGAATGTCTGTTCAATAGCTTCACATGCAAAGTTAGTATGTCTTCTGTAGACAACTTTGAAAAAAGTGATTTGAGGATTACCTGTAAGGTATACGTCTTGAGCGCCATAGGCTACGAGTTGCATTAAACCGCCTCCCATATTTTATATATAATATATCATAGAAAAAAATTTTGTTTTTATTATATTAATTTATAAAAGATTGCTATAAAAGGTTATTACTATATTATTTTATAAAACATTGTTAAAAAATATTTTATAATAGATTTAATAGAAGAATTAATTTAATTACTGTATGCGACACCACCCATACCACTCATAACTCTTAATACGTTATAATTGACACCATATACATACATAGAAGTACCAGCAGATGCGGTTGTAACAGTTAAGGTAGCATTATCAATTCTGGAGAAATTGCACGTGCCAGATGGTTGATGGTCTTCAGGATTAAGAGCAAAAGAATATACATTGATACCAGCAGAAGGTGTTCTACTGTGATGGGTTTGAGGTTGTACATAATTGAAGAATGTACCAGATTCCTTTGAGAATCTATCATGGCCATTTAATTGTAATAGAGCATCAGATACTGGATTAGAGCCAGATGCTTGAGTATTATTATTAGTAAAGTTGAAGTTTTCGGTTGATTCGGCTTGTTTTTCAATAGCCCAAATTAATTCTTTAACTGGATGGTTAAAGTTTAATCTGACTTTATTAGCTGCAGATGTAGATACAGTTTCAACACCTGTGAATTGTAATTGTTCGATTAAGTATTCGTGAGATGCTTGGGCAAATCTCTTTCTTTCTTCAGAATCAAGATAGATGTAGTTGACTAATAATGTAGTGTTTGAGATACCAGTAACACTCGCAATATTAGCAGCAGTCTCGAAATCGAATTCAAGTCTGACATCATGATATTGTAAAGCAATTAATGGTAAAGCTAAACCGTCATTTCTGCAACAGAAGAATTGTAATGGTACATATACTGTACCAGCACCAGTAGGAGATACCATTTGAGTATGAGCAGTATTATGATCGATTGATCTAGTTAATTGACTCCATATATGCATCCATCTACCATAATGTTTATCAATTTTAGTTCCACCAATTTGTAATTCAACTGATTTAATTAGATTGTAACCAGCATCAGTACCATATGTACCAGCCCCAGCTAATGTAGTTTTTAACCACATCTTGGTTACTAAATCACCATTTCTGGTAATTGGTACAGTGGCTTTACCACCTAGAGCAGGGGTACCATTGAAAGTTTGTTCAATGGCTTCACATGCGAAGTTAGTATGTCTTCTATAGACAACTTTGAAAAAAGTGATTTGAGGATTACCTGTAAGGTATACGTCTTGAGCGCCATAGGCTACGAGTTGCATTAAACCGCCTCCCATATTTTATATATAATATATCATAGAAAAAAAAATAAGTTTTTTATATAAATTAATAAAAAACTATATTAATTTATATAAAATAATAAAAACTATATGATTAAATATTATAAAGTAAAATTTTATAATATGAAAAACTATATTATTTTAATTACTATATGCGATCCCTCCCATACCACTCATAATTCTTAAAATATTATAATTCATTACATAAAATGATAATTCATTATTTGCGATAGATATAATATCAGAATCAAATTTTAATTCCATTGTAGCACTATCTATTCTTGAAAAGTTACATGTTCCAGATGGTTGATGTTCTAATGGATTTAATGCAAAACTATATAAATTGATTCCGTCTTTGGGAGTACTTTTATGATTTTCATAAGCTTGTAAATAATTAAAGAATTGGCCAGGTTGTTCGCTAAATCTGTCATGTCCATTTAATTTTAATACAGCGGATGTAATTGGATTTGAAGATCCATCTAAATATTTACCATAATTGCTCCATTGATATACTATTATATCATAATTTGAATGACCCTGATTTTGTGTATCAGATGTTCTTGTTATACCATTTAATATACTACTAATTGGCGATGATACATTATCAATTGTTAATGATGACACTACCTCCCAATTTGAAATATCAGTAGCTGAACAATTTGCTGTATTATTTGTATTATCAATGCTAGTTAAACTACTATAATTCGCCTTTATAACAATTGTTCCTACTGCTATAGAATGGTGATTATAAGTAGTTGCTCCTGTTTGACTAGTGGCAGTTCCTGTTCCTGATCCATTTAAACTTAATGCTATAACCCCATTATTTGAATACATTTGTGTTAATACATACCGAATAGTAGCATTATTTAATAATGTTGTATTTTCAGTAGCATATCCAGATCGATAAATGTATGTAGAATCTGGTATATAATATAAGAATGTTTTTCCAGTAATAAAATTACCATTTTTCATAAACCAATACATTGATTTACATGGATGACTAAATGTTAAGTTATAAATATTCTTTGCAGAATTAACTTTTTCATTTCTAGCTGTCTGTGTTTGTTCAATTAAATATTCATGTGCAGAAGATGCGAAACGTTTTCTTTCGTCGCTGTCTAAGAATACATAATTACATAATAAACTTATATTCGACACTGTAGCAGTAGTGGTTGCAATAGATTCTTTCACTATTAATTCAGTAGAATTACGAAGTTTAAAATCAATTCTTATATCGTGGTGTTGAAGTGCAATTAATGGTATTGCCAAACCATTAAATTTATTACAAAAGAATTTTAATGGTATATATATAGTAGCAGTTTTAGTATCAGTTGATAATGATGTCATTTCGATATTATTACCAATTAATTTATCATATCCTCTATTATGAGATACATCTCTTGCTAATTCGTACCATAAATCCAACCATTCATAATATTGTTTATCAATTCTAGATCCGCCAATAATTAGTTCTACTTCTTCGAGCATAGAATGGCCTAATCGATTAACCCATGCAAATTTTCCATTAGATCCTGTGAGTGAGACCGTGCATTTTATATACATTTTTGTAATTAAATCTCCATTTTTAGAAATGGTGGTTGTTAAATTGGTTCCGAATGTTTCGTTACCAGTAACAGTCTGTTCGATTGCTTCTATTGCGAAATTTGTATGTCTTTTATAGACAATTTTAAAGAATGTAATTTGTGGATTTCCTGTTAAATAAACATCTTGAGCTCCATAGGCTACGAGTTGCATTAAGCCGCCTCCCATTATTTATAATATTGTAACATTATAATATTATAAATTTATCTTATTAATTATTTAATTTCAATTTCATCCAACACCTTATCGAAATTTAAAGGTTTTTTACATAATTTCATCATTTCTTTTGAAAATTTAATGTCTTTTCTATTACTATTTTTATTACGATTCTTCACTAAATAAAATGTTGTTTCGTCCTTGCATAAAACTGTCCAACCATTATTTTTCGCATTTATCAAGACTATAATTTTCACTATATCATTTGAATTCAAATACATACCATATTTTAGATAATTTAAAGGTTTTTTTATCCTATAATATTATTATTGCGTTTAATGCGTTTATTAGACTCTAATTATATTTAAAAAGATGCTTAAAAAGCATTAAACATATCTCAATATTAGTTCATTAATGAGCAAAAAAACAAAAGTTAAAACTACATTGGATAAGAGGCATAAAGATAATGTCTGTATATTTGAAAATAAAGATCAAGCGATAAAGGAAATAGAAGATAAAATAGAACTTAATAATGAATTATTAAAATCTATTGAATTAATAGAATATATTAATTACACAAATGATATAATTTCAAAAAAAGCAAGTTTATTAGATGAGAATAAAGATTTGACGAAAGAATTAAGTTTGATATCTTCTGGAGTAGATGAAATGTTATATTATAATAATACAATGGACTATATTTTACCATATTATGAACAGAGTACTAAACAGACTGATGTAAAACATATGGAAATTATAGATTTCTTTAATAAATGTAATATTGTTAAACAAAGCCAGTCGTCTAATAATAAAGCACAATTATTAGAAAATTATCTTAAAGCGATAGATAATAAACAAACGAAAGTTGGTAAATTTAAAAAATTTAAACCAAAATTTTGTTCTAATTTAGAGTGTAAAGCAGAAATGACATTACATTTATCGGATGGTTATCTTATATGCACAGATTGTGGATTCTGTGAAGAAGTCATTTTAGACAGCGATAAACCAAATTATAAAGAACCGGTCCCGGATGCGACCGCATACAGCTATAAAAGAATAAATCATTTTAACGAGTTGACGAAATGGTCTAATAATTCTAATCACATAATGGCATGTTAAATTCTAACGAATTGAAACATACATAAAGATTAGAGAACAAGAATTAAATATTCAACAATTTAGACCAAAATAACTGCTCGTAACAGCAGACTACCTAAGGCTAGTGGTAAGGTCCTTAGGGAAAATAGTGGAGTTACCATAGTATGAAAGTACTCAAAATCTGCTAGTCAATATTAGTGAAAGTTATAGTAAGTAACTAATATTTGGCAACATATTCAAATTGCGGGAACGTCCTGATAAGTCTTTATTACTATTTTATGGAGGAAACTTTATAAAAGACCACGGTTAATTGCCGTACCCAATAGTAAAAATGTAAAGAATAGGGATAATCCGCAGCCAAGCTCCTAAGTTTCAAAGACTAGGTTTGCTCAGTCAAACTTATGGTCAAAGATCATGAAATATGGAGAAGGTTCAGAGACTAAAAGTTTATGGGTCTGAAGAATTGATCATTCTGATGAAGGCTTAAGATATAGTCCACCCCCCGGGAGACCGGTGATCCAATGGAGGTTTCTATAAACTGAACATTGGATGTTTGATACTATAATGGTATAATATCAAATGGATAAAATTGGGTTAGCACAATTTCAAGCAAAAGAATCAACTGATATACCAGATGAGATATATAATAATATATTAGTTGAAATGAAAAAACAAAGATTATTAGATAAGTTTATTACCCCTAAGAAAATGAGGGCAATATTAAAAAAATTAACTTATAATAAGTATTACGAACATGTACAGCATATTATAAATAAAGTATCAGGGAATCCCCCACCTAAAATGACAAGAGAAGTAGAAGAGAAATTCAGACAGATGTTTAAAGAGTGTCAACAACCGTTTACTCTTTTTTGTCCTAAAAATAGAAAAAACTTTTTAAGTTACTCATACACATTACATAAATTTTGCCAATTGTTAGAATTAATAGATTTCTTACCTTGTTTCCCTTTATTAATAAGCCAAGATAAACTAAAAGAACAAGACCGTATTTGGAAAAAAATATGTGATTTTTTACAATGGGAATTCATTCCATCTATTTAATTCTTATATAAAAATTGAAAATATATTATTTTTGTGTTTTTTATATAATAATTAAATAAATGCAGAATGATGTCTTTACTATCTTATATTGATTCTCAACCAATTGAAAATAGAAGTAATGATTCTCAACCAATTGAAAATAGAAGTAATGATTCTGAAATAGCTAATGTTATTGAGAAAGGTTTAATAACTCCATACATACTGGGAAAGTATTGTATGCCACAAAATCCTTACTATTATATTAAATTATTTCCATCATATAATTACACATCTGACGATATAATTACATTATATCGCCAGGTACGTACTACAAATCTATCAAAATTAGAATTATTAATAACACAAATGGTAAAACCAGAATTTAAACACTGGAGTTCAAGATGTGTCTTACATTTTGAAAGTATTATTAAAGAAAAAAATACAAATATTAATTATAATTATATACATTCACAATTTAAGAAACTATTATTTATCAATCCTAATAATAGTTTTCAAGAGTTATATGTATAATTTACTATATAAAAAACAATTAATCTAATTGAAAGATTTTAAAATTTTAAGATCTTTCAATTCCTCTGAGTTTACCTATTTATATTTTATTACATTCTTGATTAAAAGAATTAAGGTCTACTACATTTAAATAGTCTTGAGTAGAGATAGGGTACACACAATCGTATATCGTCCCCCGATGGGGGAGAGTAATTCCATTAGAGTATCACTTTTTGACGGAGTGGGTTTGCGCGGAGTCCGGTAGGGTGATTCTTCTGGAGGGGGTTGCAACTCGGTCTGGGAGAATAAGTCTTGGGGGAATTGCAATGTGGTTGGAACGGGGTTGCACGGAGTCAGGAAGAGTGATTCTGGACGACGACGTTTTACAGATTCACACTTCCTTGGTTGAGACTTTGGGCGCGGGGTAGATGGCAATACCGGAAGAGTATTGCCCGGAAGAGTAGCGTTAAAAGGACGCTTTCGAGATGGAGAAGTCATAATACGAGATTCTCGAGCTATAATATATATTTATTTGTAATAATTAACATTTTTTTTTTCAATTTTTTTTAATAAAAAAATTATTACTCTTCTAGTTTATGACCTTTTGGATTACGTATGATGATATCACTGCCATTCACTTTATACTTATAAATATATATGCCATAAATATTAGGTCCAAGAAAAAATGAGAGATCTTAAAATTAAGATCTCTCATTTTTTTGTATATCTCTCCACACATACTATACCTCGTATGGGGGGGGAGA
>Ga0209533_1000528_pt1 | contig 36520 bp, 36 predicted proteins | sample COG_04_FD_184748 | JGI IMG/M metagenome (GOLD analysis project Ga0209533, IMG submission 184748) | Pelagic Microbial community sample from North Sea - COGITO 998_met_04 (SPAdes) (version 2) | ecosystem: Environmental > Aquatic > Marine > Neritic zone/Coastal water | place: Helgoland, sampling...
GGATTCGAACCGCTGTAGAAGGTTTTGCAGACCTCTGCCTAGCCACTCGGCCAAGACGCCCAAAAAGGAACGCAAATTTAAGCAAATTTAAACGTTACACAAGTTAAAAGAAAAGAATCCACCAAAAACCGACTCTCATCATATTGTAAAATTACGTTCACCAAAACACAAGCTTAGCGCGACTCCCTCAGTATAATCGTCACTTTTTCTACATCACCGCCTATTGGAGGATTGATTTTTGAAACCGATACTGATACCGATCCTACAGTTTCGCAGCTTTCAAAAACACGATCCATAATTCGTTTTGCAACCGCTTCAAGTAATTTTGCTGGAACTGCCATTTCTTCTACCACAATAGCGTTCAGGGTGACATAATCCACAGTGTCATTTAAAGCATCTGTAACCGATGATTTTTCTAAATCAGCCTCTACACTTACATCCACCCTATAATCGCTGCCAATCATAGTCTCCTCATTCAGACACCCATGATACGCATATACTCTAATGTTTTCTACCTTAATGATTCCCATTTTATAGTTTTTGTTGGGTTAAAAATAATAATTCTGCCGAAGATATATCTATAAACTTTTTATTTGATTAATTTTGCTAGGTATTTATTCAAGAAATACACTTTATTATGTCAGATACTCACAAACCACTCAATTTTTTAGAGCAAATAGTCGAAGAAGATTTAAAAAACGGCCTGCCACAAGACAAGCTACGCTTTAGATTTCCTCCAGAACCCAACGGATACCTTCACATAGGACACACAAAAGCCATAGGTATTAGTTTTGGTTTAGGGGAACGCTACAACGCACCCGTTAACCTGCGTTTTGATGACACCAACCCCGCAAAAGAAGATCAAGAATATGTAGATGCTATCAAAGAAGATATCAGCTGGTTAGGCTATAAATGGGATAAGGAAGTCTATTCCTCGGATTATTTTGAGCAACTGCATGATTGGGCTGTTAAGATGATCAAAGATGGAAAAGCCTATGTCGACTCACAGTCTAGTGAAGCTATGGCCATCCAAAAAGGAACACCAACACAAGCCGGTAAAGATAGCCCATTTAGAAACCGCTCCGTAGAAGACAACCTAGCACTTTTTAGCCAAATGAAAAACGGCGAATTTAAAGCAGGCACCCATGTTCTAAGAGCCAAAATAGACATGAATCACGTCAATATGCTCATGCGCGACCCCTTGATGTACCGCATACTGCATGCCGATCATCACCGTACAGGGTCTAGCTGGTGTATCTACCCAATGTATGATTGGACTCATGGAGAAAGCGATTATTTAGAACAGATTTCACACTCTTTATGCTCCTTAGAATTTAAACCTCACAGAGATTTATATGATTGGTTCAAAACTATCGTCTCAAATTATAAAAATGACTCCCTTCCTTTAGTTCCAAAGCAACGCGAATTTGCACGTTTAAACTTAAGCTATACCATTATGAGTAAGCGAAAGTTATTAAAACTAGTAGAAGACAACGTTGTAAGCGGTTGGGATGATCCACGAATGCCTACAATTTCTGGGTTAAGACGACGCGGCTATACGCCAATGTCGATTCGAAACTTTATAGATAAAGTAGGTGTTGCAAAACGCGACAATATCATTGACGTATCCCTTTTAGAGTTTTGTGTTCGCGAAGATCTCAACAAAAAAGCGGACCGCATAATGGCCGTATTAGACCCAATTAAGTTGGTAATTCAAAACTACCCCGATGGGAACGAAGAATGGCTTGAGGCTGAAAACAATCCAGAAGACGACACGGCAGGTTTAAGACAAATACCGTTTTCAAAAACACTCTATATAGAACGCGATGATTTCAAAGAAGAGGCTAATAGTAAATACTTTAGACTCTCTCTAGGAAGAGAAGTCCGACTAAAAAACGCCTTTATTATTAAAGGAGAAAGTGTTGTAAAAGATGCGAATGGGACAATTTTAGAAATCCACTGCAGCTATGACCCAAAGAGTTTAAGCGGAAGCGGAACTCCAGAAAGCCTTCGAAAAGTTAAAGGAACTTTGCATTGGGTATCCACAAAGCATGCTGTAGAAGTAGAAGTGCGGGAATATGACCGCTTGTTTTTGCACGAAGCTCCCGACAACCAAGAAGAAGATTTTTCAACTTTTGTAAATCCAGATTCCTTAAAAGTTAGAAAAGCATTTGTAGAGCCCCACATTAAAAAAGCGACTGTTGGTCAGCAATTTCAATTTCAACGCCTCGGATACTTTAATGTAGACAAAGACAGTAACGCCACACAATTGGTGTTTAATAAGACTGTGGGTTTAAGAGATAATTGGACAAAAAAGGAGCCAAAACAAAAACAACCATCCTCCTCTCAAGCCCCTTCACAAGCGTCAAAACGAAAAGCAATTGATGTTATAAAACAGCTTGGAAAAAAATACACAAACCTTCCAGAAGCAAAACAACAAAAAGTCACATCAGAGATTCAGTTGCTCGCCAAAGACGTGGCTTATAAAGACTTAGAGCCGTTGTTTAATACAGCGGTTAAAAAAGTAGGAACCCGAATAGCAACCGCACTTACTCTAAAGGTGCTTTTAGAAAATGGTTTAGAAAAAAATGATCAAATCGATGCTTTTATAGAGAACGCCAAAACAGACACCCACCCCTTGTTAAGCGAAGCAGCGAGTCAAATTTAAAACGCATTTTTTAAGAGTTAGACAAACTTATTTTTTAGGTAAGTTTTTCTTAGGACCATTTTTCATAGCCTCTCCAATTTGGTTACTTGCGGTAAAACTAGCGACCATATCATTTAACATCGTGCTACCTGCTTGTGGAGAATTCGGCAACAAGATTAAGTTACTGTTCGTTTCCTGTCCTATAGACTGAAGCGTATCATAATGCTGGGTTACAACGATAAGCGCAGAGGCTTCTTGTGAGTTGATGCCAACCTTATTTAACACCTCTACAGATTCTTCAAGACCACGTGCAATTTCACGACGCTGATCGGCAATACCCTGTCCTTGAAGACGCTTGCTTTCTGCTTCCGCTTTTGCTTTTTCTACAATTAGAATACGTGCAGCATCGCCTTCAAATTGTGCGGCAATTTTTTCGCGCTCAGAAGCATTAATTCGATTCATCGCCTCTTTAACCTGTGCATCAGGATCAATATCGGTGACTAAGGTTTTTATAATATCATAACCATAATCCATCATGGCTTGATTTAGCTCTGATTTTACAGCAATAGCAATATCATCTTTTTTAACAAAAACATCATCAAGCTTCATTTTTGGTACTTCAGCTCTTACCACATCAAACACATAAGATGTGATTTGATCATGTGGATAATCAAGCTTATAGAAAGCATCATAAACTTTTAATTTTATCACTTTAAATTGAACAGAAACTTTTAGACGTACAAATACGTCGTCGAGAGTTTTGGTTTCAATCAAAACATCCAACTGTTGGATTTTTAAACTTAAACGACCAGCAATACGGTCAATTAAAGGAATTTTTAAATGGAGACCAGATTGACGAATACTTTGGAATTTTCCAAAACGTTCAATAATAGCAGCGGTTTGTTGTTTGACCGTAAAAAAGGAGGCAAACAAAATGATTAATCCAAAAACAACAAGGATTATTAAGATGAAAGGCATAGTTTTAATGTATTAGGTTAGACATATAGTTTGTAATTTAATATTTTAAATTGACAAACCAAAATACGGTAAGAAAATTTTGATTGAGATGAATAAAAAAAACGATCTAAGGAATTAACTTTAATGAAACCGTTGCATTCTCTTTTAAGGCAAATGGATTTGTAAAATATATATCAGTACCATTAAGATCGGCTTCAATTAAGTGAAATGGCCCGTTATAAAAACTTCGTTTTACAACAGCTTTCAAAGCGCTATTGTCTACCAAAACAATTTGATGTGCATAATAAAACACCCCGTCAATCTTGCTATACTCACTAAAAAAGGCAGCAACAAGCGGATGCCTGGGGTTTGAATAAATATTGCTGGGGCTATCAGTGATCAATACGGATCCGTTTTGTAGCACCATCATTTGATCTGCAAAGGACAGCACATCACCTTTATCATGCGTTGCCAATACACAAGCGATGTTATTTGTTTTTAAATACTCAAATAAGTTTCGCCTTAAGGATTGTTTTTTAAAATTATCGATATGACTAAAGGGCTCATCAAGAAGAATAATCTCTGGGCGCTTAGCAATTGCTCTTGCCAAGGCAACACGTTGTTTTTGTCCACCGCTCAAAAACTGCACCTTAGTGTTTTCAAAGCCCTCTAATTCCACGACTTGAATGAGTTCTTGGATACGAGCTTTTTTTTCGTCAGGATAAAAGTTTGAAAGGTGATCTCCGACGTTTTCTGAAACACTGGTGTAAGGCATCAAGTCAAATTCTTGTGCCACATATTTCATAAAGTCATGCCCAACAACAAGTTTATTTTTAGGCCCTAATATCGATTGGTCTTTCCAGGATATTGCACCACTATCAACATCCATTTGACCAAAAATAAGTTTTAGAAGCGTGCTTTTTCCACAACCACTTTCGCCCACAATGGCCAGACAATCTCCGCTATTTACAACGGCAGAAACGCTATTTAATACTGCGCGCTTATTGTACCGAAAAGAGACTTCAGTTATGGAGAGCATTTACAGGGACTATAAAATATTAGCCACTAAATATTCAGCAATTTGAATGGCGTTTGTCGCCGCACCTTTACGGAGGTTGTCAGAGACAATCCACATATTTAAAGTGTTAGGTTGCGTTTCATCTCTACGGATACGTCCTACAAAAACATCATCCTTACCTTCTGCATAAATCGGCATAGGATAAGTATTGGTATCGGTATTGTCCTGAACGGTTACCCCATCTGATTGACTCAAGATAGAACGCACTTCCTTTAGATCAAAATCAGTTTCAAACTGAACATTCACAGATTCAGAGTGTCCACCTGCTGTTGGAATTCGAACCGCGGTTGCTGTAATTGCAAATGAGTGATCATTTAATATTTTTTGTGGCTCTTTAGCCAACTTCATTTCTTCTTTGGTATACCCATTTTCAAGAAAGACATCACAATGTGGTAAAGCATTTCTTCCTATTGGATAAGGATAAGCCATTTCGCCTTTGATACCCTTAATTTCGTTTTCTAATTGCTGAACTGCTTTGACGCCAGTACCAGAAACCGATTGGTATGTAGAAATGACGACACGTTTCATTTTATACTTATCATGCAATGGCGATAACGCCATCACTAATTGAATTGTAGAACAGTTTGGGTTGGCAATAATTTTATCTTCAGAAGTCAATTCTGAAGCATTAATTTCGGGAACGACTAGTTTTTTGGTCGGGTCCATACGCCAGGCCGAAGAGTTGTCAATCACAACTGTTCCAGCTTCAGCAAATTTAGGCGCCCATTCCAAAGAGGTATCTCCACCGGCAGAAAAAATAGCAATATCGGCATTCATTTCAACGGCTGTAGCTAATCCAACAATGGAATAATCTACGCCTTTATAACTTACTTTTTTACCAACACTACGCTCGGAAGCAACAGGGATAAGTTCCGTAACAGGAAACAGACGCTCTTCGAGTAATTTTAACATAACGGTTCCTACCATTCCGGTAGCGCCTACAACTGCAATTTTCATTATTTTATAGCTTTAATTGAAGCGATAAAATTAATAAATAAACCGATACTAAACCGACTAAAATAAAAAAAGAATAACCTGCCGGCGCGTCTTTATGAATTTCATTATAAAAAGGTCTATTTTTTTAGTAAATCTCTAATTTCAGACAAGAGTTCGTTGTCAGATGGACCAGCTAGCTCTGGTGCAACAACTTCTTCTTTTCGCTTAAAGGTATTCACGCCCTTTACAAGAAGAAACATCACAAAGGCGACAATTATGAAATCAATAGTATGTGTCAGAAACTGTCCCCATAATAGCGCAGATTCACCTTCTAGAACCCCACTACTATTTACAGCGCCTTCTGAAATTACGTATTTCAAGTCTTTTAGATTAGTTTTAAAAACTAACCCAATAAGTGGAGAAATAATTCCCCCAGTAAAACTGGTAACGACTTGCTTGAAAGCCGCTCCCATTACAAAGCCAACCGCAATATCGATTAGGTTGCCTTTCATTGCAAATTCTTTGAATTCTTTGAGCATAATTAAGTAGATTTGAGTTAATAAATTAAGCCCAATTTAATAAAAAAAGAAATACGACGGATTATTTTGTTAAAATCTCCCGCTTGACGCGTTGAGAGATCCCTGTAATAAGCTCATAAGAAATTGTATTTGCTACTTCTGCCGCGGATTCTGCTGAAAATTCTGGACCAAATAAGACGACTTCATCTCCCTCTTTACAGTCAATACCTGAGACATCGACCATAATCATATCCATACATACATTTCCTACAATAGGCGCTTTTTTACCACATATTGATACCACACCCACACCATGTCCAAAATGCCGCCCAATACCATCGGCATGCCCAATAGGAATTGTAGCAATTTCCGAACCGAGAGGGCTTATAAACCCTCGATTATAACCCACGCTTTCCCCTTTGTTAACGCTGTGAATTTGTGAAATTATAGATTTTAAGGCTGCAATTGGTCTAAAGTTTTGAGCGTCTTTGTGCGCATTTCCATAACCAAAAAGCCCAATACCACAGCGCACCATATCAAAGTGAGCCTCAGGATAATTAAGGACTCCAGAAGTGTTACATAAGTGCCTGATTACAGGATAACCTAACCCTTGAATAAATTTAGTGGAAAGGTTCTTATAACGATCAATTTGACCTAAAGTAAAATCTTTTTCTTCCAAATCTTCACTAGCTGCTAGATGAGAAAACACAGACTTCACTCTCAAGGTTTTTGTTTTGGATAACTGTTTTAAAATTAAATCGAGTTCATTTGCTTCAAATCCTAGACGATTCAAACCGGTATTAAATTTAATATGAACGGGATAGTGTTTTTGATGCTGTTGAATTGTAAGGCGCTCAAACTCTTGCATTATTTTCAATGTGTATAAACTCGGCTCTAAGCAATGTTCTATTGCTAAACTAAGATTATTTAATTGGGGGTGAAGCACCAAAATAGGGGTTTTGATTCCGGCTTTTCTAAGAGCAACACCTTCATTTATATAGGCGACTGCAAAATAATCTACCTTCATTTTCTGAAGGAAGTGAGCAATCACGGCAGCATCACTTCCGTAAGCAAAGGCTTTTACAACGGCTAAAAAAAGCGTATTATTTTGAAGCTTTGATTTTAAAAACTCAAAATTATGCTTTAATGCAGCTAAGTTAATTTCTAAAGTTGTTTCGGAGACCTTAGCCATTTACATCATTTTTGTTTGCCCCTACATTAATAGGACTTTCCACATCGATGTCTTGCAACTTCTCTTTTATGAGGGCTTTATAATAGGCGGCCCGACTTAGGGGCTCATACTCGTCAACTTCTCCTAAGAGGACAAGCGTATCATTTTTAGATTTACGATGACTGTACTGCGCCAAATTTCCTGTGTGGGTACACACGGCGTGAACCTTAGTCACATATTCTGCAGTCGCCATTAGATTTGGCATTGGCCCAAAAGGGTTTCCTTTAAAATCCATATCAAGACCCGCTACAATCACACGAACACCTTTGTTGGCAAGATCATTACAGACATTTACAATTTCGTCATCAAAAAATTGTGCCTCATCAATTCCAACCACATCACATCCATCTGCCAAAAGCGGAATATTTGAAGCCGAAGGCACTGGCGTCGAACGAATTTCATTTGCATCATGAGAGACCACCATTTCTTCATCATAGCGAACATCAATGGCAGGTTTGAAAATCTCAACTTTTTGCTTTGCAAACTGTGCGCGTCTTAGGCGACGAATTAATTCTTCTGTCTTTCCAGAAAACATCGATCCGCAGATGACTTCGATCCAACCAAATTGTTCTTTAGGGTTTACTGTATTTTCGAGAAACATTTTGTAATTTTAACACCAAACGAAATTTAATTTCGGTTTTATAAAGATGACGTAAATTTATTGAAAATCAAAAGTATAAATTTAAAAGTTATAAAACACCATTAATATAGAGTTTGCAAGTGCTTAAAAACAGGGATGAAACAATAAATACAACTACATGAAAAAGAAATTAGAGTCGGAATTAATAAGTATTGCCCATAGAATCCTCAAACTTACAGGCAAAGAAGACCTTGATAAAATGCAGTCTGAAGTCGCGTTGCTTTATCAAAAAATCACAATTCTTAAGTTTATAGAAAATCATACTAGCGGACAAGCCTTAGGCGATGTCGGAACGGATGCTTCTTTTTTTGACTCTTTAGATGGCGCTTTTAACAATACGGTTACGGACGCTGTTGAGGTGGCCGATAAAACATTTGTCAATATAGACACCGATGAAACGGAGTCAATTATGGAGCCGGTGATTGAAAAAATCAAAGATATGGTTGCGCAAATGCCAGAAGAAACTGCTGAAGTAGATGCAATAATCGATGCAATAAATGAGCCTCCAGAAGCTGTTGAGCACGACCTGAATGAGCTTTCGCCCAGTTATGCACAGCTGCCTATTTTTGAAGCTCTTGAAACCGAGCCACTAAAAAAGGTTTTAAATGATCAACAGAAAGCACAAGGATTTCAAATCGGACTCAACGATAGGCTTGCTTTTGTTAAAAGTTTATTTGAAAACAGCAACGAAGATTATGAACGTGTGTTATCTCAATTAAACACTCTAGGATCCTTTGAAGAGGCCAAAGACATGCTAGACTCTATTATTAAACCGGACTATAATAACTGGGAGGGTCAAGAAGATATCGAAGTACGATTTTTGGAAATTATAGAAAATAAATTCAAGTAAGCTTTATACTATCAACGCTTATAACGTATTATTTTTAGTACTTTTGAACGTTAAAACACCAATTAAATGTCTTCAGATTTAAAATACGCCGTTTTTGGAAGTGGAAGTTGGGCAACAGCAATTGTTAAAATGCTCTGTGAAAACCGTGACAAAGTCGGCTGGTACGTTAGAAAACAACCAACCATTGATCATATTATTTCTGAAGAGCACAACCCTTCCTATTTGAGCTCTGTAGAATTTAACACCAATCAACTGCAGCTAGACAGCGATATTAACACCATAGCAGACGATGCAGATGTATTAATTTTTGCAATTCCGTCCGCATTTATCGAAATGGAACTTAGAAAACTAACGATAGACATATCCTCTAAGATAATTGTGTCGGCAGTAAAAGGTATTATCCCCGAATCGGGACTTTTGGTGGGCGAGCATTTTCATGAAAAACACGCCGTAGACTTAAACAATATTGTTGTTTTGGCGGGGCCGTGTCATGCTGAGGAAGTGGCTTTAGAGCGCCTCTCCTATCTTACAATTGCTTGTGCAGATCTTGATATTGCGAGCACAATTGCCGATCAGTTTTCTAGTAATTATATTAAAACAAGTACAAATGACGATGTTGTGGGTGCGGAGTATGCCGCTATGCTAAAAAACATATATGCTATTGCTGCTGGAATGGCGCATGGATTAGGTTATGGCGACAACTTTCAAAGCGTATTGATGAGTAATGCTACTCGTGAGATGAAGCGGTTTATTAAAAAAGCCCATAAAATGAAACGCAACATTAATGAAACGGTTTATTTGGGAGATTTATTAGTGACGTGCTATTCTTTGTTTTCTAGAAATAGAATGTTTGGAAATATGATAGGCAAGGGCTATACCGTAAAATCTGCGCAAATGGAAATGAGCATGGTTGCCGAAGGGTATTATGCCACAAAAAGTGCTTATCAAATTAACCATAATAATGAAAGCCCTGCTCAAACCCCTATAATAGACACAATTTATGAGGTCTTATATATGCACAAAAATTCTAAAAAGGCATTTAAAAAACTGACGGAAAAACTAACTTAGAGTTAAGACTTTAAAACCCCTTTTATATTCATTAAAGGGACTTTTTGAAATGCTTTTTTGTTGATGGTATTTTTTTTGAATTCAAAGGATTTTTCAAAGAGTTTATTACCTTCAAAAAAGGAAACATTAAAACGATTGTTTATTGCCAAAACATCTTCGAGCATCATCTCAATTTTTGCAAAACTTTTAGCGGGAAGTGCTTCAATTTTTTTTCTAAACGTAGCCGTCTTTTTATCTTCAGAATAGCCCTTGGTTACAATAATCACCATGTCTAAAAGCACTGATTTATCGTTAATGATATAGGCGTTCCAATCATAAACCTTATAGTCTTTATTGTACTCATTAACAACAGCAATATAGATGTCGTTTACTTCAGAAATGTGAATGTCTTTTTTCAAAACAAGAGTTTAAAGCGCACTTTTAAATTGCTCTAAAAAACGCACATTATTTTCACTTAATAATCTAATATCACTAATTTGATGTAACAGCAGCGCGATCCTGTCGATTCCCATTCCAAAAGCAAAACCAGAGTATTCTTTAGAATCAATGCCACAGTTTTCAAGGACATTTGGATCTACCATACCACAGCCCATAATTTCCAACCAGCCAGTTCCTTTGGTCATTTTATAGTCTGTTTCGGTTTCTAAGCCCCAATAAACATCAACCTCAGCACTTGGCTCCGTGAACGGAAAATAGGAAGGTCTAAGTCTAATTTTTGATTTCCCAAAAAGCTCTGTTGTAAAGTATTGAAGTGTTTGTTTGAGGTCTGAAAAGCTGACATTTTTGTCAATATATAAACCTTCAACTTGGTGAAAAAAGCAATGTGAACGTGCCGAAATGGCTTCGTTTCTATATACCCGTCCTGGCGAAATTGTACGAATTGGTGGCTGGTTATTTTCCATATAACGTACTTGCACCGAACTGGTGTGAGTTCTTAGTAAAACATCAGGATCTGTTTGGATAAAAAACGTGTCTTGCATATCTCTTGCAGGATGATGCTCGGGAAGGTTTAGGGCTGTAAAATTATGCCAATCATCTTCAATTTCTGGCCCCTCACTGACATTGAATCCAATTCTCGAGAAAATATCAATAATTTGATTTTTCACTAATGAAATAGGATGCCTAGCCCCAATATTAAAAGACTCACCTGGACGCGTCAAATCGCCAAAAAGCGTCGCATCACTTGAGGTGTTTTCTAGAGAGGATTTTAAAGTGCTTATTTTTTCTTGAGCAACACTCTTTAATTTATTTATGGCTTGTCCAAAGTCCTTTTTTTGGTCATTTGGAACCTCTTTAAAGCTTGCAAATAACTCGTTTAAAAGTCCTTTTTTGCCAAGAAACTTAATACGAAAGGCCTCTAGTTCTTCTAAAGATTGTGTCGAAAATGCCTCAGCGTCTTCTATAAGTTTATAGATCTTTTCTATCATGATAAAATTAAATAATGGCCAAATTTAAGAAAACTTAACTAATAAACTCCGCCTCAATAAAATAGTTTACAATTGCATCTTTCATAAGTACACTTTGTTCACCAGCCTTAAGATTCGGTAAAGCTTCCTTTATAGTATAATGAGGCCACCCCTGTTCATCAAAATAGTCAAACACATAGTAGCCATAAGGCTCCAAAAGTCGACATATAGCAATGTGCATTAGGTTGAGTTTTTCATCTTTTTTGAACGTTCTGTGCAGCTGTCCAAGTTCTTGTACACCAATGAGATAGATAATTCCATCTAGGTCCAAAGGATCGCCATCTGCAAATTGAGCGGATAGTTTTTCAACCACCTCTTCCCATCGTTTTTTAAGTTCTTCGTCTCGAGCCATAATTATTTCGTAAATTTAGGGTGTAATAAAATAGAAACGAAACATTTGAGTTGTTAAGTTAAGAATCATTGTTAATTTTGATAAATCAATTAAATAAAACACCATGACGATTATTGATATTATTTTAGGCGCACTTATTCTTTATGGAGTATTCAAAGGACTGTCTAAAGGTTTTTTTGTCGAAGTTACCTCCCTACTAGCGTTGTTGGTTGGCGTGTATGGCGCTGTTCATTTCAGTAATTATGCTGCTGAATTTTTGTCTGATCGTTTTGAATGGGGCGAAAAAACAATCAATATCACGGCTTTTGCCATTACATTTATAGCGATTGTGCTGGTGATTTCTCTTGCCGGTAAAGCTCTGACCAAACTTGCCGATTTTGCATCTTTAGGAATCTTAAATAAATTATTAGGCGGCCTCTTTGGCGGATTAAAAATTGCTTTGATCCTCAGTATACTTCTGTTAATTTTTAACACCTTAAATAAAACCATTCCGTTTGTTTCCGATGAAGAGATTGAATCGTCCGTACTTTATAATCCCGTAAAGTCGTTAGCTCCAATGATTTTTCCAAATTTTATAAATGAAGATACACCATTAGAGCTCCCGAACATTCTCAACTCCCCTGAAGATTCAGAGTAATCTTAAGTTAACTTTTTAATACATTCTTTAAAACTCTCATAGATATGTTCCTCCGGAATAAAATCTGGAATGATATCTATACGCTCCATCATATAGCGGGGTTGTTTCAAGAGGTTCACAAACATGACTTCTACATTTCTGGTTTGTAACTCCTGAATCATATCTTCCATTGCATACAGTCCAGATTGGTCCATATATGGCATCCGTTCTAAGCGTAAAATTACGGTTGTCGCTGTATCGGGAATTTGTTTGTATAGCTGCTGAAAATCTGAGGTCGATCCAAAAAACAAAGGTCCTTTGATGTGTTTGATAAACACCAATTTTTTTAAGTGCTCTGGAAAAATCTTTTCATCAGGCCACGATTTTTCTTTTAATGGCTTCACGTTGGAATCTTCAGTAGTTAGATCTCCAATTTTTTTCATAAACATCAAACATGAAATAATCAAGCCTATTCCCACAGCAAAAATTAAATCCCAAAACGTAGACAACAGCAATACGACGAGCATTATCAACACTTCGGAACTCAGCTTGAAGGGGCCAAACGACAGGTCTCTTGGCAGAGCAGGAATTGCTTTCAACCCCTTATAGTCCATTACCCCGATGCCTACAGTTATTAAAATCCCGGATAGCACAGCGGCAGGAATTTTTGATGCGACTGGTCCTAAGGCTAATAGAATGAATAATAGCATGACGCCAGCAATCATTCCAGAGAGTTTTGTTTTTCCTCCAGAATTTATATTTACAACGGTTCTAATGGTGGCTCCTGCACCAGGGATCCCTCCAAAAATAGACGCAATACTATTTCCGATACCCTGTCCAATAAGTTCTTTATTGGGGTTGTGCCTTGTTTTGGTCATATTATCCGCCACAATACTTGTCAGTAAGGAGTCAATAGCCCCTAATAACGCCAGTGTAAATCCTGTGAAAATATAGGGTGTGATCGAGGTCAACTTAAACGTAGTAAAAATTTCATATTGAAGGATAGGTAATCCGCTAGGAATTTCTTCGATGGGTTTATAATTCAACCCAAAGACTATGGCAACTCCAGACATTACAACTAACGCCACTAAGGTGCTAGGCACTACAGTCGTAATGCGTTTAAATCCATAAATAATAATGATGGTTCCCAAAGCTAGCATGAGCTCCAACCAGTTGATGTTTTGAAGTGCCCTAGGCATTAATTTTAATGCACCGATTGTTCCCGAAGCTTCTTTAGAAGCTAAGATTTCCGATTCTTTTTGGATATCGGCTTGTGATATTAAAGAAGCGCGATCAATGGTTTCTTTAAAATTTTCTAAAACCAAAATGCCATCTCCCGCCTCATCTTTTAATATGTTTTCAAGAATCACTTCTTCTGCTTGTGCTTTGAATTGATTAACGTATTGCAGGTCTTCTTTAGGGCTATACCCAAGAGAAGGTAAAATTTGAGTTAGTAAAATAATAACCCCAATCGCAGTCATGAATCCAGACACAACAGGATATGGAATGTACTTAATGTATTTTCCCAGTCCTAAAACTCCCAAGCCAATTTGAGAAAGTCCAGCAATTAAAAACACGGTTAATATTGCGGGTAGTGCAATCGATAAATCGCCGTCATTGGCGGCGATAATTCCAGAAATTATCACCATGCTCACGGCCGTCATAGGCGCAGTAGGCCCTGATATTTGAGTATTTGTGCCACCAAAAAGTGCTGCAAAAAAGCTAATAAAAATTGCACCGTACAGACCTGCACTTGGGCCTAGTCCAGAAGAGACGCCAAATGCTAAGGCCAATGGCAATGCGACGACTCCAGCGGTGATGCCACCAAAAGCATCCCCTTTTATATTTGAAAAAAATTGTTTCATAGTAATGTAATAGTATAAGATTAAAGTTTACAAAGAGAAGCTCTTTGCGTGTAATGAAAAGAATGTTGTTTATAGAAACTCTGGAGGAGGCGATGTGTTTTCTAAATGAATTTTAATGAGATTTCTAGAGTAAATGCTAGACGATATCGATTTCGTAGCGACATATAAATAAGCGTTGTGATTATTGTTTTCGTTAAAAGTTACTTCAGTAAGATTCTTAATGTCTTCGACATCTTTTTTTTCAGTTTCTTCATCTAATGACATCACAAGAACAGAGACCTCTTGACCTGGATTTAAAAGCAAGAGTGTGGGTGTTATTAAAATGAATAGAAAAAAGATGGAGAATACTAAGGTAAGATATTTTGTGATGCTCATTATATTTAATAGTTGATTGTAAATATAGAATAAAAACGATAACACAAGGCTTTTATTTTGTTAAACTAAAGAGGTTTAAGGTCTACTGTGGAAACCCATCCTGTCTCTCCATTGCGCAGTTTTATTTTTGACCAGTCGGAGTTATACGTTTCAACGATTAACACTTTTGTACCTTCATGCAGGGTAAATGATGTTTCAGACCCAAGGTTGGGCTCTGATCTCACCTCTGATTCCTTGGCAAAAATAATTGCGGGATGTGTGGTAGCATCAAGACGTTCTTTTTTAAATAATAAACCAAGAGAGGTAAGTAATACAATAAAAACAATACTACTCGAAACAAAAAACAATCGTTTTTTTGATTCAGAACGTGAAAGGTAATACCCCAAAAATAAAATCACAAAAAGAAAAACGAGCCCTACACTTCTTGTTGCCCATCCATCTACACTGAGACTATTAAGTGTCTTATTAATGAATTTAGAAATCCCATTTTCAGGGACTTCTAGTACAGTATCAATGGTCATCTTTTGCGCATACCCTAAGTTGTTTAGGATGTCCGTATCGTCTGGGCTGAGCTGAAGCGCTTTTTCATAGTAAAAGATACTAGGGCCAATTTCATTTAATTTATAATAACAATTTGCAAGATTAAAATAGAGCTCTGCAGAATGCTGATTTGCACCTAATATAGAGTTATAACGATCAATCGCTTCTTGATAGTACCCCGTATTATAAAGCTCGTTAGCCTGCTTAAATGAGGTTGTTGATTGTGAAAAACCAAGGGAACACATCAACCAAAAAATAAATAATAGTTTCATGGGATTAATTTAATTGTTTGTCTAGAGCATTAATAACAAAAGCAGCTTTGTCATAATCATTTCGCATATCTACAGCCGAAAGCGGCGTGTACCTTGCTAGCTCGCAAGCGGTCAAAAGCGAAATAAACCCATCTAGCGTAGCAGTACTCACGTTTTTGTTTCCTAATAATTCTTCAATTTTTTCTTTATTAAATTCGCTAGTTTCTAGACGTAGCTTTGATTTTAAATAATTGTGAAGTGCGCGTTCAAGAGCATTGTAGAACTGTTCTTTTTTGCCCAATGATTTTTTGGCTTCCCCTAAGTATTTACGAGCTAATCGATTTGTTTTTCGAATTTTATTCCCAGTCACATCCAAGGCACGTATCATTCGTTTTCTAACCACTAGCACCACGAGTGGAATTAACAAAAAGGGCGCTAACAATAATATCCAAAACAAAGTCGAATTAAAAAATGGTTTGGAGGTTATTGACTTAAAGCTGGTTGTTGTTTTAAAAGCACTAAATTGATTTTGGTTTCTGGAGATTACATTAGCCTTGACCGCTCCCGTTGTGTTGTTGTTTGCACCGCTTACGCTCAAAGGGCCTTCGTTTACATCTATTATAAGCCGTTCCGAAGTTAATGTCTTGTAGCGTTTTGTTTTCGTATCAAAATAGGAAAAAGAAACGTTTGGTATAGGATAGCTCCCTTGATAATTTGGCACCACAGTATAGGTGTCGCTAATTGACCCTTGCATTCCCAAACCTCTAACTCTGACGTTTTCCGAGTGTTCTGGTTCATAAACTTCTAGCGCACTAGGAAGCACCAATTTTGGAAGCTGAAAGAGTTTTAAATTTCCTTTTCCAGAGACTTTAACCTCCAATTCTAGGGCTTCGGTAGCCTTCAATGTTTGTTTATTTGTAGAAATTTTAAAATCAAAGGCACCAACTGCTCCAGAAAAATCGTCGGGTTTGCCGTTTTCAGGTAATGGCTTTACATTAATTGTTCGATTACCTGCTGAAACTCTTCTGTTAACAGTGCTCATAAAGGAACGACCAAACACGTCACGTCTATTAGAAGGCACCTCAACAGTGACGTCAAGAGATAAGGGTTCAATGTTTAATTTCCCTGTTTTTTGAGGATATAATACAGTTTTTCTAAGAATAACATAGCGGTAATCTTCCCCTTTATAAGTGCCTTCTTTAGCATCAAAACCTTTGACATCAATCGCTTGACTCCAAAAATCACTATACCTTGGACTGTCAATTTCTCGCCAGTTTCGCACCCCAGTTCCATGAGCAACATAAAGCTTATACACGACCGTAATTGCTTCGTTTAGATACGGGTTTGAATTTGATACTTCAGCAACGAGATGAATATTTTCTGAAGCAATATAATTAGGGTCGCTGGGGTCTTTAGGTTTATCTATGGCAGAAGAAACGGTTATGTTTATCGGAAGGGTTTTATAGGTTTCGCCATCGATTTCAATTGTTGCTTGACCAATAGTAAATTTACCACGTTTTTTTGGTGCTAAGAAAAAACTGTAGCTTTTTGAAAACGAGCGTACTCCATTTACCCAAGAATTACTGATAGACTGACTCGGTCCACCTACTACTGTAAAATTCTCGAAACTAGGCGGTTCAAAATCATCACCATCTTTGTTCATCGTAAAATCAACACGGAGACGCTCATTGATACCGAGTTGTTTTTTACTCACTTTGGCCTCAAAAGTAACCTGTGCCGATAGTATTCCGGACATAAAAAATGTAAGTAAAAATATTTTCAGTTTCATGCTCTACCAGTCTTTTTCTGTTTTGACTTTAGCCCCTTTGGTTTTTGAGGCGTTCATTTTTTCTTGTACTTTCTTCTCTTCATTATTCATTGCTTCAAGTAAATTTTTTACTTGTTGTGGAGAGAGTTTTCCAGGCTGTTGTTGGGGTTGGCCCTTGTCATCTTTAGGATCTTTATTTTTTTGATCCCCTTTGTTGTCCTTGGGTTTTCCGTCCTCATCTTCTTTGTCGTCTCCTTCATTTTTATCCTCGTCTTCGTCTCCCTTTTCTTTATTTTTTTCGTCTTTCTCTTTCTTTTCGTCGCTGTCGTCTTTCTCGTCTTTGTTCTCGTCTTTTTCCTTATCCTTATCTTCGTCTTCGCCATCCCCTCCCCCTTGTTCCTTAGCACATTCTTGAGCCAGTGCTAAATTGTATCTGCTTTCATCATCAGAAGGGTCATTTCTTAACGCATTTTTAAAAGCCGAAACGGCTTCTTTACATTGTTTTTTCTGCATTAAACTATTGCCAATATTGTGGTATGCTTTGTGTTTTTCAGGTTTTGAACTGCTGTTATTCACCGCTTCCAAATGGCGAAAAAGTGCTTCATCATACAGCTTCGAATTATAATATGCGTTCCCTAAGTTAAAAGAGCCAGTAGCGTTATTTTTTTTTGTGGAGACTGCTAAACGGTATTTTTTTTCGGCTTCAATAAAATTGGTATCTACAATCGAATTGCCTTCAAACACATAATCGTTGGATTCAGACAGTTGAGGATCTACTTCCTGAGCATAGCCCATGAACATCGTTATAAAAAACAATAATAAGCTGACGTAAAAACGACTAGCGACTATTGCTGTATAGTTTTTAATTCTCATCTTTTTATGTATGTTATTTAAACGTTTCATAAATTTTCATTAAATAAATTTAGGCGCTTCAACCAAGCTGTTTTTCGTTCTAAGAACAAAATGTCCAAAATCAAAAAGAATAAACCAATACCTAAAAACCATTGAAACTGATCTTTATATTCTGCAAATTCTTTGGCTTCAAATTCTTTTTTGTCCATTTTATTTAAAATATCTCTAAGCTGTTCCACAACTGCAGCTGTTGTGTTGCCGTCAATGTACTCGCCCTTTGCTTCTGCAGCAATTAACTTTAGGGTTTCTGTATTCAGTTTTGTGATAACGGTTTCACCGTTTTTATCTTTTTTATAACTCATCACAACACCATTTCTTTTCAAAGGAATAGGCCCTCCTTTTTCACTCCCCACGCCAATGGTATAGATTTTTATACCTTCTTCAGACGCCGTTTCTGCAACCTCTTCGCTGAGGTCGTTATGATCTTCACCGTCAGAAATTATAACTAAGACCCTATTGGTTTGTTCTTCATCATCAAAATAATTTCGCGATAATTGAATTGCCTCATCAATCGCTGTTCCTTGTGAGGATAACATGTCGGTATTCATGCTTTGTAAAAATAGTTTTGCCGTACCATAATCTGTTGTAATCGGCAGTTGTGGAAATGCTTTTCCGGCATAAGCAATAATTCCGACACGATCACTTGTCAAATTATTTATAATTTGAGTCACCAGCTGTTTAGATTTTTCCAATCGGTTAGGAGCCACATCTTCAGCAAGCATACTTTTAGAAACGTCAATTGCAAAAACAATATCAACACCCTCGCGTTTGATGGTCTCAAGCTTTGTGCCAATTTTTGGATTAACCAAAGCGACAATAAAACTTCCTATGGCAAGAGTTAAAGTACAAAACTTAAGTACCGATTTAAACACAGATTGATTTGGACTAAGGCGTTTTACGGCCCTTGTATTTCCAAATTTTTTCTGAACGCTTTTTTTCCAGAAAAGAGTCCATAAAAACACGATTGCCATCACGGGTAGGATGAGCAGTAACCAAAACCATATTTTTTCTTCTAATTGATACATCTAAATAAAACTTCTAAATATTGTGAATCGCATTAAAAACTCGAACAGCAACAACCCTAATGCGATCCATATTAAAGGTCTAAATTTTTCTTCATAATTATAAAACTTGAATTCTTCTACTTCAGTTTTTTCGAGCGCGTCTATTTCTTTGTAAATCTCTTTCAATTTACGATTATTAGTAGCTCTAAAGTATTTTCCACCAGTAACCTGAGCAATTTCTTTTAAGAGGTCTTCATCAATTTCCACTTGAGTTTTTGCATATTGAAACACGCCATTTCGTATGGCAATTGGCGACAACGCCATGCCATTTGTACCCAGTCCGATAGTGTAGGTTTTAATGCCATACTCGACGGCGAGCTCACTAGCTGTTTGAGGGTCTATAAACCCCGCATTATTTACACCATCGGTCAAAAGAATAATAATTTTACTTTTTGCCTTACTATCCTTAATCCGATTGACGGCGGTTGCTAGTCCCATCCCAATAGCCGTTCCCCCAGCAATAACCGTGTTATATTTTATTGATTTTAAAGATTGAAGCACAATGCTCTTATCGCTTGTAATTGGTGTTTTTGTGTAGCTTTCCCCGGCATATTCAACCAAGCCAATGCGGTCATTGGGACGCCCTTTTATAAAATCACTAGCAACATTTTTCAGTGCTTCAAGTCGGTTGGGTTTTAGATCTTTTGCCAACATACTTGCAGAAACATCTATAGCCATCACAATATCAATACCTCGTGTTGTTTTTGTTTTGGACGATACATCAACAGTTTGGGGGCGTGCGAGCGCAAGAACCACAAGAACGATTGCAGTAATTCTGACTCCAAATAAGCCATGTTTCAAGGCACCCCAAATGCTGTTTTTTTGAAAACCTTGAACACTAGAGATGCTTAATTGTGCCGTTTGTTTTTTATGTTTTAGCACGTACCAAAGGACTAAAACCGGCACTAATAGCAGTAGCCATAAAAATTCTTTTTGAGTAAAATCGATGCCTTTAAACATTATTTTTCGTCTTCTGTTAGTTTAATAAGTTCGACAGAATTTAGAATACGCTCCACAATTTGGTCGGCATAGTCATCCCCCTCTTTCCAAGTCAAAATAACTTGTTGTAATAAATTAGGTGTAGAAAACCCTAAAATGACATATTCCCCTTTAATCAAGTTATCACCCTTAAGAAAATCCCCTGTTCCAAATGTTTTAACCCCTTCCTGACCATTAGGCGTTATAAACTGTTCGTTTCGTGTGATGATGTTTTTTGTTCCGTTTTCTTCAAAGGAATCCAAAACGCCTTCAGCGATTTTTAAGACGTCAATTGGAACGTCTTTTTCTTTGTCATCTTCTCCCGTTTGCGTTGCATATTTTGAACTGTTTACAACGATATCAATTGGGGTGTCTGCGCCGGCATATGTAAAGGTGACCACCTGAACCTTTCCTTTCCTTTCTTCAGGAAGCTCCACAATTTGACGCTCTAATACCACTGGGGTCGAAAGCGTCACCCCTGGGGCGCCATACTCACTAGTGACCCAAGGTGTTTTTTCTAATAATAACTTACTAGGGTTTCTAAGCACGGTGTCCTTTACAGTCGTAAAGCCTGTTTGTATGATTAGTACTGTTAGCGTAATTAAAAACACTCCCGCTACAATTGCTATAATTTGTTTTATTTTTTTGCGTTTCTGTTGACGTGCGATTGCTTCACGATAGGCTAAGTCCTGTAATAGCTCTTCTTCTGTAGGTTCAGGAAGCCCTTCTTTCACATGGTCAATTTCGAGATCAATAGTACTTTTATCGAGCTTTGCCAGCTGAAAATCAGGTTTGGATTTTGCAAATTTCACTAAATCGGCACGTTTCAAAATAGTCTCAATATTTCGAATTGTTTCTGGGCTTAGCGCAATTTGATTTGCATCTTTCAATGTTTTTAAGCGTAACACCAATTCGTCTGTGGTGCTTTCAAGAGATTGTTCGTATACCTTTTCATCGAGATATTGTCTCAAAATTAAAGTTAGTTCCGAGTAGTAGGTTTTGATTTCTTCATTTTGAAAATACTGCTCTTCATCTAGTTTTTCAAGTGCTAGTTTTGCGCGTTCATAAGGCTTTAATGCTGCAATTTTCTCAGCTTCTGTCATTGGTTTTTTCCGCCAAACAAACCAATACAGGAGACCACCAATTAGAAAGATCACCAACAAAACCACCACAAGATATCCCCAAAAACTGGAGGGGCTTTTTTCAACTTCGGTAAGCGGTTTGATGTCAAAGAGCTTTTGTTTGGTTGTATCTACGACTATAGGGTTCACTTGAACCTCTAAGGAATCCGTATAAAATATTCTATCTCCGAGGATGATTTTTTGCTTTGGAATGGTATAAACTCCCGAATCAAATTGAGTAAGCCCATAGGTTTTAGTGAGCTGATAATACCCTTCTTTTTTGGTGGTATCAACAGCATAGCTATTGATCATTTCAAGAGGTTGAAACGTTTGTTCTTCAGAAAAAACCACAAGTGTAGTGGTGTCTGTTTTGACTTGTATGTGATAAAACAGCTCTGCTCCAATTTTTATAGCGGTAGAGTCTATACTAGAAGACACTTGGCCATAACTTACAAAAGAAACGAGCATACAGAACACACCCAAAAGTATATTTTGAGCTCTGTTGTGTTTTATGGTTCTATCGGTCTTCATGTAATGCTTATCCACGTTGTTTAAAATAGCCTAATAATTTTTTCACATAACCTTCATCTACTCTGCAATCGAGTGCTCCTGCACCAGATTTTTTAAAGCTATCAGAAAAGTACCCCACTTTGTTTTGATAATTGGCTTGGTAGTTTTTACGAACTGTTTTTGAGGTAGTATTGACCAAAAACGAAGCCCCGGTTTCTTGATCATGCATTTGTACCATTCCCAAATTTGGAATTTCAGCTTCGTATTTGTCATAGACACGGATGCCAGTAATGTCATGTTTTCCAGAGGCAATTTTTAAATTATGTTGGTAGTCCTCGGTCATAAAATCAGAAAGTAAAAACACAATGGCTTTCTTTTTCATTACATTGGATAAGAATTTAAGTGCCTCAGCAACATTTGTGAGCTTACTTTTAGGTTTAAATTCAATCAATTCTCTAATAATTCTTAAGACATGTGAACGTCCTTTTTTTGGTGGAATATACAGTTCAATGCCGTCGGAGAACAAAATCAGACCAATTTTATCATTATTTTGTGTTGCCGAAAACGCCAGCGTTGCGGCAATTTCAGTTACGATTTCATTTTTAAATTGTACTTCAGTTCCAAAAAGTTTAGAGCCCGATACATCGACCATCAGCATCATTGTGAGCTCGCGTTCTTCTTCGAAAACTTTAATGTGTGGCGCGTTGCAACGCGCGGTGACATTCCAGTCAATATTTCGCACATCATCACCATATTGATAGGGTCTCACTTCGGAAAAAGTCATACCACGCCCTTTGAAAGTCGAGTGGTACTCGCCCCCAAAAACATGGTCGGACAACCGCCGTGTTTTGATCTCTATTTTTCGAACTTTTTTTAGTAATTCCTTGGTATCCATTTGATAAGTGTGCTATTAGTTGTGTGAGATTTGTGAATCAAACCATAAAGTCACTACGAATTAAGGCACCTCAATGACATTGACAATTTTACTGATAATGTCTTCTGATGTTACATTTTCTGCTTCTGCTTCATATGTAATACCGATACGATGACGCAGTACGTCATAAACGATTGCGCGGACATCTTCGGGAATGACATAGCCACGACGTTTTATAAAGGCATAGCATTTTGCAGCTGTTGCCAGGTTGATACTTCCCCTAGGAGAGGCTCCAAAAGAAATTAACGGTTTGAGCTCTGCTAAGCGGTATTTTTCTGGATAACGCGTTGCAAATACAATGTCCAGAATGTATTTTTCAATTTTTTCATCCATATAAACGTCTCTAACTGCTGCTTGAGCGCTTAAAATTTGCTCGACAGTTACGACAGGTTTTATTTTATCGAACGCGCCTTTTAGGTTTGCTCTCACGATCAGTTGTTCGTCTTCAATTTTTGGATAGTCAATGATTGTTTTTAACATGAATCGATCGACTTGTGCTTCAGGAAGTGGGTAGGTCCCTTCTTGTTCCACAGGATTTTGAGTGGCCATGACTAGGAAAGGTTTGTCTAAAATAAAGGTTTCATCTCCAATGGTGACTTGTTTTTCTTGCATAGCCTCTAACAGTGCCGACTGTACTTTAGCCGGAGCACGGTTGATTTCATCTGCGAGTACAAAGTTGGCGAAAATCGGCCCCTTTTTTATGGTAAAGTCATTGGCTTTAATATTGTAAATCATTGTTCCTACAACATCTGCAGGTAAGAGGTCTGGTGTAAATTGAATCCGACTAAAACTCCCTGCAACGGCTTGAGATAAGGTATTGATAGCAAGTGTTTTGGCGAGTCCAGGAACCCCCTCTAAAAGAATATGACCTTGGCCTAAAAGCCCAATAAGTAAGCGCTCTACCATGTGTTTTTGCCCAACGATTACTTTGCCCATTTCTAGAGTAAGCAAGTCTACAAAAGCACTTTCTTTTTCAATTTTCTTATTTATTGACTGAATGTCAATTGTCGTATTGTGTTCTTCCATTGTGATAATTTAAATAAAGATTTTCGGGTCAATTATTTTCAGTTACGCAATTTGTTAAAATATTTCCGTTCGCCCTGTTAATAATTGGTTAAAACTTACACTGATTTTAGGGCCTTATAAACTATTGTTTGTTAATTTTAAACCTCAAAATAGTTATAAATGATTGAATCACAATTTTCAAAACTTATTTCTGGCACGATGTCTTGGGGAGCTTGGGGTAAAAACTTTAATTTTTATGAGATGCAACGGCTGATTGAAAACACAGTTGATTTAGGGATTACCTCTTTTGACCATGCCGATATTTATGGCGGTTATACTTTGGAATCAGCTTTTGGTGATGCGTTTTCCAGAACAGATATTTCACGATCGGCGGTTCAATTTATTTCTAAATGTGGCATTCAATTGACAGGCTCAAATCGTCCAAATACCGTCAAGCATTACGACTGCTCTAAAGCGTATATCATTTCGTCTGCAGAGGCATCTCTGAAGCATTTAAAAACAGAGTATTTAGATGCGCTTTTAATCCATCGCCCTAGTCCATTGATGGACCCAAATGAGGTGATGGAAGCGGTTCATCAGTTGAAAAAAGAGGGTAAAATAATTAATTTTGGGGTGTCTAATTTCACCCCGTCACAAGTCGACCTGCTTTCTAAAGAAGCGGCGGTAGACGTGAATCAAATTGAATTTTCTGCGGTGCAGCACCAAGCCTTATTTGATGGCAGTTTAGACCAGATGTTAACACATAAAATAATACCTATGGCATGGGCGCCTTTAGGTCATATATTTAGCCTTGAAACGACACCTCAAAAGAAACGTGTTTTAGAGGTGTTAGAAGGGTTGTCGACGACCTATAATGCCAGTTCCGATCAGCTGTTATTGGCGTGGATTCTAAAACATCCATCTGGAGTTCATCCTGTTATTGGAACTACAAACTTAAAACGTATCGAAGCATCTGTAGGCGCGGTTTCAATTGCCTTAACAACGGAAGATTGGTTCAGAATATTGGAGGCTAGCCAAGGCTATGAAGTCCCTTAAAACACTATACAATGATTAATAAACGACTGCTTATCAAAAATCTACTCGCGCATAATGACGAAAGTAGTTTTTATGATAAAAAGTTAAAAATTAACATTAGCAGCAAGGAGGGTAAAGCAAAGTTTTTGAAACATATTTGTGCGCTATCCAATAGTAATCCGAACAACAATTCTTACATCGTAATTGGAGTGGATGATCAGTACAGTCACATTGTTGGGGTTGATTTTTTTGATGATAGTAAAATTCAAAATCTTGTTAATGCCTATTTGAGTCACCCTCCTGTGATTCAATATGAAAACATTCCGTTTCCACACCTAAATGACGACAAGGTGGTAGGGTTGGTGACGATCCGGCCCAAAGACCCTCAAGAGGTTACCTCACTTCGTAAAAATATATGGAAGTATTATGGCGGTAATGTGTTTTTTAGGGAAGGCAGTATGAGCATGCCTAAGGTGTTTGATATTGAATTGACAGATTCCAATTCTGAAATCGTCGCCTCTATTGAGGCGCATTCCCAAAACAACATACAATATACTTTGGATGGGGTGTTTGATTTTATGGCACAACGGAAGGATTATGAGCCAACATATAAGGTTTTTAAAGAGTATTTTGTGATGTGTTGGTCTGGACAAAAAAAGATCATTAACAATCAAACGTTTTATTCACGGGTGGATATTGCTTTGATTAACGAGCAAGTGCGGTTGTTTTACTCGACTTTGGATGCTGTAGAGATTTCTTATGACAATGATTCTTTTAAAATTATTGAATACGTAAACCTTGGCCTCAACGGACAAAACACCTATTTTCAATTGGAAAAAACGACCATTACTTTTGGGAACAATGCGCTTTATAATATCGATTCTCAATTGCTTTTTAAACCGCCTCAATACGATAAAAAAATTCTGCATCATATTTTTAATGCGAACAACGCGCTTATGGACCGCTTGAAACTGGGTAAACCGCTTACGGCGGTGCAGCTCAAAGATTTGAAAAATGTTCCTGCGACGTATTTGATTTGTTATTTTAACGGGATTGAGGCGGCGTTGACGCAGTTACGGGAATCTAAGCCATTGTTTTATAAACATAGTGACGCCATGTATGCGCTCTACAAAGAAAGTATGCGGATTTTAAGGAAAGCGAAGTATAGCTAGGGGCGTTAGCGGAGTAGTTTTATTTGTGGTAAGTTTTTTACTGTTTTTATTGGGGACTTAAAGTTTACGAAGCTCTTTTTCAAATTGGTGTTGTAATTTTTCGCGCTCAGTTTGATTAAGGCAACTCATATCAGCCTGCTTAATAGTACTTGTCAGTTCATTATTTTTCTTAGAATAAGCCTTTGTAAGTCTGCACCAAGCAATTCGAATGCTTAGCTTGACACGCTCTGGGAATGTTGCTTCATCATACTGTCTTTTATCACAGATGTGTTTTGCTTGCTCGTGACTTATGAATAGTTTTTTCATGCTTTAAACCAATTTTTCTCTAAACAGGCTGCGAGAGCGGTTCTTGCTCTGTGTATTTGCACCCATAGATTAGACGAAGTAATATCCAATTCATTACAAATGACTTCGGTTTCATAGCCTATGATCGTTTTCATTTTAAAAATCTGAGCTTGTTTTTCTGGTAACTTGCTTATACAATGATAAATAGCATCTCCTAGCTCGGAGTTTTCTATAATACCCTCTGCGGTTTTATCAAAAGAATCTGCTACCCGTTCCTCTAGCCAATCCCCTTCGAACTCCGAAGTATTTTTATAATGCATTTTAACCACAGCCTTTCCTTTATTTGAATTTATTTTTCGGTAGTGGTCAATAATTTTTCGTTTTAGAATAGAAGTTAGCCATGTACGCTCGCTTGCTTTACCTTTAAAGTTTACAATTGATTTTAAGCCAGATAGAAATGTTTCTGACACTAAATCCTGAGCTATTTCCCTGTCATTTACACGTAAAATAGTGTAATTGAATAGGTAATCAGAATACAGTTTTATCCAGTTATTTGGATTTAATTTATGATTTGGGGTCATCTATTTTATAGTTCTAACACAAAAATAAGTTAATTTATTTAAATGACTAACGGATGGTATAAGATCAGTTGAGTGATTTAAGCACCTAATTTAGTAAATAAAAAACGTAATAGAAAGTTCTGCGTCCCGACAACTGTCAAGATTCGTAAGGAGGTAAGAACCAAGCTCTACACCTCCTGTTTGTAGTTCTTCTATAGGCGGCTTTTGTCATTGAATAGTTGAACGTTTCTTTGTAAACCTGAAGTTACAAATCAAACGTAATGCCTTGTGCCAAAAGCTCGTCATAGTAATTAATGGTATTCGTTTGTCGGCGCATATACACTTTCCAAGCATCAGATCCAGACACCCGCCTGTTTCTTTTTCATTTTAAATGGTTTACGGATTGTATATCAGAAATTTAGTTCTCGATACAATTTTTCGTACCTCAAAATCACTCGAACTGACGTTAAATGGTGTTTTTAGATTCAAAATGCACAACAGGTAACTATAGTATTAATTTATTTTCCACCATCTAATTCGTCTTGCCATTCCAACAATTTTTCCCACTTTCCGTCGTATGCTAAGCGGGCTTGTTTTGGCCATGTTCCTGGAACATGCAACTTAAAGGCTTCTCCACCACTATCTAAGATTTTTTGACATCTTTCAATGTTACAATCCGCCAAAGCTTTCCAGCTTCTAACGCCATTGTTGTGAAATAGTTGTTGAATTTTTGGTCCAATTCCCTCAATAACTGTCAGGTCATTTTCTTTAATAGGTCTTCCAAAGACACTTTTAGCCAAGGCTGCATTAAATAATGATCCGGCAGCCCCCGCTCTTGTAAAAGCCGCCCCCGTATTTGTTTCTTTGTTCTTGCAGGCTTTAAGTTCTGCTTCAAGGTGTTTAATTTGCGATTTATATTCAGCACAATTTTTACAGTTGTTCTGTTTGTTAAATAAGCGACCTAGAAGGTAGCCGAATAACGCAGATAATAGTCCAACGATTAAAGGGATTAGTATACACCAGTTCATAATGTTTTATTTTTTAGTTAATTAATAATTAGTTCTGTTCTTCTATTTTTAGCTTTTCCAGCAGCAGTACTGTTGGTCGCAATTGGAGCTGATTCTCCTTTTGAGGCCGTTTTGACTTTGTTGCCGTCTACATTCAATTTTAATAACTGTCGTCTAGTGAAATCGGCACGACGTTGTCCAAGTTCCATATTAAACTTGTCTGACCCGTCGCTATCACAATGCCCAACAATGGTGCAAGAACTATCTTCATAGGAGTTGAGGTAATTTGCCAGTGCTCCAAGATCAGTGTCTTTCAAAGTTAGGTTAGATGTTACGTGTTTTCCAGATCCAAAATTCATTAAAGTAGGGGATTTTAATAACTCTTTTTTTAGGCGATCCTGCTTAGATGAATCTTCAGTGAGTAAAAGCGTATAAGGGCCGTGTAGAATACCAGAACCGTCAGTTTTAATACTTTCATTAATCATTCCAGAAGTCAGAACTCTATCAACTGAAATCCCTCTCGAACTCAGTTGCTTTTTAATTGCTTCGGCTCGTGCCATTCCCAAATCTCCAAAACTAGAGGAGTTGGATTCTTCGTCTTTAAAGTATCCTATTACTTTTAAAACTTTTGAGGGGTTTTGAGATAGATGATTTTTTAGCTTTTCAATTGGCTCGTTCAGGGATTCAGGAACAGGCGTTAAAACAGCGTGGCCAGATGTATTGAAATTGAAGTTTTCATTAGTCCCAATATCAAAGTCAGCACCAGAAACCGAAAATGGATTTAAGTTTTTAGAAACGGTAGCTGTGGTATTAGAAATGTTTGTTTTAATGTTGTTCGTAGTATTCTGACAGCAATTACAACAGAAGTACCAGTAAAGGATACATCCAATAATAATGGAGAATACGATTCCCAACAAATAGGTGGTTTTCTTGCTCATGTGATTTGGTTTTTAAGTTGTAAACACAACAAATCTTAGTCTCGTGTAATTATTAAGACACACAGACAAAAAAAAGTCACATCTAAGGGATGTGACTTTTAAAATAAGAATATAAATTAATTTACAAATCGAACTTAATCCCTTGTGCCAAAGGCAATTCATCAGAATAATTAATGGTATTCGTTTGACGTCGCATATACACTTTCCATGCATCTGAACCAGATTCACGTCCGCCTCCTGTTTCTTTTTCACCACCAAAAGCACCTCCAATTTCAGCGCCAGAAGTGCCAATATTTACATTGGCAATTCCACAATCAGAACCGGCATACGACAAGAATTTTTCGGCCTCTTTAAGTTCATTGGTCATAATTGCAGAAGACAAGCCTTGGGCCACAGCATTTTGTTTTTGAATGGCGTTTTCTACGTCCCCAGAATATTTCATTAAATATAAAATTGGCGCAAAAGTTTCATGCTGTACAATTTCATAATGGTTTTCAGCTTCAATAATGGCAGGCTTTACATAACAACCACTTTCATAGCCTTCTCCTTCTAAAACACCCCCATCAACCAATACTGTTCCCCCTTCAGTTTTTGCTTTTTCAATCGCTGCTAAATAGGTGTTTACAGAATCAAGATCGATAAGTGGTCCAATATGGTTGGTTTCATCCAAAGGGTTTCCAATCGTTAATTGCCCATAAGCTCCAACAATAGCATCTCTTACTTTGTCATATACAGACTCGTGAATAATCAAGCGTCGTGTCGATGTACAACGCTGTCCGCAAGTTCCTACGGCGCCAAAAATTGCACCAGGTACCACCACTTTTAAATCGGCGGTAGGTGTAATAATAATCGCATTGTTTCCGCCCAATTCTAATAATGATTTTCCAAAACGTTGGGCAACTGTTGCGCCAACAATTCGCCCCATTCTTGTAGAACCTGTAGCAGAGACCAAAGGCACTCTAGCATCAGTAGTCATCATTTCTCCAACGGTATAATTGCCATTAATGATAGACGAAATTCCTTCGGGTAAATTATTTTTTTTGATAACATCAACAATAATATTTTGACAAGCAATGGAGCATAAAGGCGTTTTTTCAGAGCCCTTCCACACACATACATCGCCACAAATCCAAGCCAAAGCGGTATTCCAAGCCCAAACTGCGACAGGGAAATTAAACGCAGAGATAATACCAACAACCCCAATTGGGTGCCATTGCTCTCGCATCACGTGACCAGGACGCTCAGAAGGGATGGTTTGGCCGTTCAATTGTCTAGATAATCCAACCGCAAAATCACAGATATCAATCATTTCTTGAACCTCTCCATAGCCCTCTTGAAGGGATTTCCCCATTTCATAAGAGACTAACTTTCCAAGGGGTTCTTTTAACGCTCTTAACCTATTTCCAAACTGACGCACAATCTCGCCACGTTGAGGTGCTGGCATGCTGCGCCACACAGGAAATGCCGCAGTTGCCGTCTTCATCACTGCTTCATAATCGGCTTGAGAGGTGCAAACAACCGTTCCAATTTTTTTACCATCCACTGGAGAAAAACTGTCCAGACTAGGGCCGTTCGCAAAACTGTTTACACCAGTAGACGTTCCTAAATTTATAGCTTTTACGCCAAGCGCATCAAGTGCATCTTGAATTTTAAAATCAACGGAGTTTGTGTTCATATTTTAGTTTTAAAAAGAATTCAAGTTACGAATATAATAATTTTACCCCCGTTTTAATGACAATTACACAATCATTTCCAGTCGCAAAATGGGGTTTGACTGAGTTTGGAGTTATAATACTTTATGTTGCCCGTGACCTCTTTTCCTAGCCATTCAGGTTTGGAAAATTTTTCGGTTTCTGAATCAAGTTCTACTTCGGCAACAACTAACCCCTGGTTTTCTGCTCGAAATTCATCGACCTCAAAAACATGTTTTCCGACAACAACCTCATATCGAACTTTGCTAATAATTGTTTTTTCACATAGATTTAGAAGTGCCTCGGCCTCTGTTTTAGAAATTTCCTTTTCCCATTCAAATCTGCTTAGCCCACTATCATTACTTTTCCCCTTAACAGTAATATATCCTTTATGGTCTTTCAATCGAATCCGAACAGATCTTTGGGGATCAGAATTTAAATACCCTTGGGTAATGCTAGATTTTTTTGAAGCTGCCGCACGATAGCCATCAGCGCTTACCAGATATTTACGTTCAATTTCAATCATAAAATAAAGGATAATGTTAGAGTTTATAAATTTACAGTAAGTCGAGCGATTTATCAATACAAAAAAGAAAACAACTTTTTTAATCCAATATTCGTAAGGATGGCTAAAATATATGGAACGATTTATCTGCTTTGCTAAGATTTTACTCCGAGAACACAACCAATATACGAATATTCGTAAAAATTACATTTTTATATGTGAGAATTGGAGAGGCTTTAGTAATTTTGGGGCAATTAAACGTACTTAAAAAATGTCTACACAGCCAAAAATCACACGGTTCAATCAAAATGTATTATCAAAATATCAAATATACAACAGTATATTTATGACCCTACCGTTTGATACCATTACTAAAACAGGTGCTTTATTGCCCCTTTTTTTTGAAACTTGTCAAAAAGGGTTTGCTAATAATGATGATCCTACAGCGATTGTAAAGTCATTTTTTAAAAAATATCAGGGCAGACGTTCGCCAAAAAGCCAAATAGATTTACTATTCCGTTTCATACAATACATCGAACGTCAAGTGGTACTGTTTGATGCCATTGAAGACGCTGCTTTTCCTGTGGTGAACAACATGGACGGTATTGGAACGCTTCGAAGCTTGAAAGAAACGGTAACTTCGGAAAACAAATTAGAAGTTCTTCAAAAGTATTTAGAAGAATTTAAAGTGCGTATTGTGCTAACGGCGCATCCCACACAATTTTATCCAGGCTCTGTGTTAGGAATTATCACCGATTTAACAGAAGCTATCCGTGAGAACGATTTATTTCGTATCAACGAACTTTTGGCACAGTTAGGAAAAACACCATTTTTTAAACAGAATAAACCAACGCCATACGACGAAGCAGTTAGCTTAATATGGTATTTAGAGCACGTGTTTTACAAGTCTTTCGGGACCGTTTATGACTATATTCAACAAAATATTTTTGACGGGAAACATATAGACAATGACATTATAAACATTGGGTTCTGGCCTGGCGGAGACAGAGATGGTAACCCGTTTGTAACGCCAGAGATCACACTCAAGGTTGCAGCAAGACTCCGAGAAACGATTATAAAAAACTACTATCGCGACGTGCGAGGCCTAAAAAGAAAATTATCTTTTGCGGGTATAGAAGACCGTATTATGGCGTTAGAAGTGGAGCTTTACAAGATTGTAACTCAAAAAAAATCGTCCTTAACAATAGAGAGTTTAACATCGGAGTTAAAGGAAATTTATGACATAATTGTTGAAAAACATCAATCCCTTTACGCTTCCGAAGTTAATAGTCTTTTAAATAAGATTCACTTATTCGGATTTCATTTTTCCACTTTAGATATTCGTCAGGATAGTCGTGCTCATGCCAAAGTGTTCAATGACATGGTAGATGTGCTCATAGAAAGTGGGAGTGACGTATTCCCTAAAAATTATCACAGTCTAGAAGAAAAAGATCAAATTAAAATACTATCAACAATTAAAGGGTCGGTTGATTTGTCATTAATTTCAGATAAAGATACGTTAAAGGCTCTCAAAACGATGGAGGCAATAAAAACCATCCAACACACAAATGGAGAAAGAGCTGCGAATCGTTATATCATAAGTAACAATCAAAGTACGCTTCACGTGATGCAATTGTATGCGATGCTTAAGCTCGTTGCTTTTCATGAAAAACTTACAGTTGATGTGGCGCCTCTTTTTGAAACGATAACTGATTTAGAAAATGCTCCACAGGTCATGGAAGATTTGTATTCCAACCCAGAATATGCCGCACACTTAAAGTCGCGTGGCAATAGGCAAACTATTATGCTTGGGTTTAGTGATGGCACTAAAGATGGCGGGTATTTGATGGCCAATTGGGCGATTTACAAAGCCAAAGAGTTATTGACAACGATTTCTAGAAAACATGATGTCACTGTGATTTTCTTTGACGGTCGAGGTGGGCCTCCTGCAAGAGGTGGTGGAAAAACACATAATTTTTATGCGTCCTTAGGGCCAACAATTGAAGATAAAGAAGTACAGCTCACGATACAAGGTCAAACGATAAGCTCAAATTTTGGAACATTAGAGTCCTCACAATATAATCTTGAACAGTTAATTAGCTCGGGAATCCACAACAGTCTTAGTGATAAAGACCTTAGAATGACCCCTGAAAACAGAGTGGTTATGGCGCAGTTATCTAAATTGAGTTATGAAGCGTATGTAGATTTTAAGGCCCATCCTAAGTTCATTTCTTACTTAGAACACATGAGTACTTTGAAGTTTTATGCCAAAACCAATATTGGTAGTCGCCCTTCAAAACGAGGAAAAGCTGAAGGTTTAGTGTTTGAAGATTTACGGGCCATTCCTTTTGTAGGCTCTTGGAGTCAGTTGAAACAAAACGTTCCAGGATTTTTTGGGGTTGGAACAGCGCTAAAACACTATGAAGATATAGGAGAGTTTGAAAAAGCTCAACACTTATTTCAAACGTCCGATTTTTTCAAAACATTGATAGAAAACAGTATGATGTCCTTGTCTAAGTCATTTTTTGACTTAACAAAGTACATGTCCAATGATCCAGAATATGGGGAATTTTGGAATGTAATTTACAGTGAATACATTACTACTAAACGCTTGTTACTAAAGCTTACGGGCTACACGGAGTTGATGGAAAAAGAACCAGCTGGAAAAGCATCTATTTCGGTGAGAGAATCTATAGTATTGCCTTTGCTTACAATTCAGCAATATGCTTTAAAGAAAATTCAGGAACTAGAAAAAGAAGAACCAAGGGATGACGCTCAAATAGAAATTTACGAGAAAATTGTGATGCGTTCTTTATTTGGAAACATTAATGCGAGTAGAAACTCTGCATAAATCAAAATCGATATTAAATTAAAAAGCCTCTAAAGATAACTTTAGAGGCTTTTTGTTGACTAATTAAATAACATCGTTAATGCTCATTTAATCTAAAATCGGGATATGCGTCCATTTTGTGTTCGTGAGTGTCAAGGCCTTCTAGCTCTTCACGTTCCGATACCCTAATGCCTACTGTTTTCTTTAGGGTGTATATGATTCCAAAAGAGGTTGCTATACAAAAAACAGCGTAACACAAAACCCCAATGAGTTGAACAAGGAATTGATCAAAACCAGCTTTTTCGCCAAAAATTCCGACAGCTAGTGTTCCCCATATTCCACATATAAGGTGTACTGCAATGGCCCCAACAGGGTCATCTAGTTTTATTTTATCGACTAGGCTCACAGCAAATACAATAAGTGCTCCAGCAATAGCTCCAATTAAAATGGCATCGCCTGGGCTCATTTGATCAGCTCCAGCCGTAATTCCTACAAGCCCTCCCAAAATACCATTCAGGAACATTGTTAAGTCTAAGTTTTTGTATAATACAGTTGAGGTAAGCATTGCAACCACTCCCCCTGCAGCAGCAGCCAAGCAGGTTGTTACCAGAGTTAATGAGGTTGCTTCAGGGTTTGCAGAAAGTACAGAACCGCCATTAAACCCAAACCATCCTAGCCATAAGATAAGCACCCCGGCAGTAGCCAAAGGAATGCTATGCCCTGGAATTGCTTGTAATTTTCCATTATTAAATTTTCCAATTCTAGAACCTAAAAGGTATACAGCAACCAAAGCTGCCCATCCTCCAACGGAGTGCACAAGTGTAGACCCTGCAAAATCATAAAACCCTTCTGCATCTCCAATAGATAGAGAGGATAAAAATCCGCCACCCCATTGCCATGACCCCGCAATTGGATAGACCACACCTACATATACAATAGTAAAAATCATAAATGCGCCAATTTTCATACGTTCAGCGACAGCACCCGAAACAATGGTTGCTGCAGTTGCCGCAAACATGCCTTGGAATAAAAAGTCAGTCCAATAGGTATAGCCTTCATTATAAGCCAAATCCAGTGAACCGTCCGCTAAGGGCGCTTCAAGTCCAAATCCAGCAAACCCGACAACGCCGTTAAAGTCTCCAGGATACATTAAGTTAAAGCCTACGATGTAGTAGAGCAATAGCCCAACGGTTATAATAAAGATATTTTTAAATAAAATGTTAATCGTGTTTTTTTGTCTTGTGAGCCCAATTTCTAAAAATGCAAATCCAGTGTGCATGAAGAAAACGAGTGCTGTACAGATCATCATCCATACATTATTTATAGTAAGTAATTCCATTGGTGTTATTTTAATGTGTTTCCGCCTTTTTCGCCGGTTCTAATTCTATAGACTTCATCGATTTGTGATACAAAGATTTTTCCATCTCCAACATCTCCAGTAGAGCCTGCTTCGAGAATGGCATTAATGGTCACTTCTTCATAGTCATCATTGACTACAATAGATAAATAACGTCTTTGAATATCACTTGTGCTGTAAGAAACACCTCGGTACACGTGGCCTTCTTTTTCGTTTCCTAGACCCGTGACGTCCCAGTACGAAAAGAAATTTACACCGACTTCATGCAGTGCTTTTTTTACACTAGAAAATTTAGATTTTCTAATGATTGCTTCTACTTTTTTCATTGGATTATTTTTAGATTGTTTTCAAAAGTAATTAAAAACAAACAAACCCCTATAAAATCTAGGGTAGCGATACATTTTTTTATGAAATTAACAAAATAACCCTACATATTATAGCGGTATCATAGAAATAATGTTTAAAAAAATAAAAACCCCAAGAGCACGAGGCCCCTAGGGTTTTTAACACAAACTAAAAATCACAAACTTATTTTTAATTTTTTGAGAGCATTTAAATGCTCAATATTGTATTGAAATTAGTCTTGACCTCTTTCTCTTTTTCCTGGATATGCGATAGATCCGTGTTCAGAGATGTCAAGTCCAGCAACTTCTTCTTTTTCTGTAACTCTCAATCCAACAGTTTTCTTAAGGATTCCAAATACAACAAAAGAAAGAACAACAGCCCAAACAGCGTAAGCAACACCACCGGTCAATTGTGCAACAAGTTGCGAAGAACCACCACCGTTAAATATTCCAAGACCAGCATCGCCGTCTACACCCCAAAGTCCGATAACAATCGTTCCCCAGAATCCAACGATTCCGTGTACTGAAGCCGCACCAATAGCATCATCAATTTTAAGTTTCTTTTCGATAAATTCGATAGAAAACACAACGATAACACCACCAATTAGACCTGCTAATACAGCACCACCAGCCGTCATGTTTCCACAACCTGCAGTTATACTTACTAAACCTGCCAAAGCACCATTTAATGATTGTGCCAAGTTTGGCTTTCCGTACCAGATCCAAGTCGTAATAAGTGCACCTAATGCACCAGCAGCAGCAGAAAGGTTTGTGATCAACACTACTGTTGAAGCAGCAACCGCATCGTCTCCACCCCAAGCAAGTTGAGATCCACCATTAAAACCAAACCATCCTAACCAAAGTATAAACACCCCTAAGGTTGCTAATATTTGGTTGTGACCTGGAATAGGCATTACTTTTCCGTTAACAAATTTTCCAATTCTAGGACCTACCATATAAGCAGCAACTAAAGCAGCAAAACCACCAACAGCATGAACGATAGAAGATCCAGCAAAGTCAATAAAACCTAGCTCTGTCAACCAGCCCGACCCTTGCCATTGCCATCCCCCAGCAATAGGGTAGATGATAGCAGTCATTACAACTGAAAAGATGA
>Ga0209533_1000529_pt1 | contig 36510 bp, 40 predicted proteins | sample COG_04_FD_184748 | JGI IMG/M metagenome (GOLD analysis project Ga0209533, IMG submission 184748) | Pelagic Microbial community sample from North Sea - COGITO 998_met_04 (SPAdes) (version 2) | ecosystem: Environmental > Aquatic > Marine > Neritic zone/Coastal water | place: Helgoland, sampling...
GTGGAAATAATTCAATTTTAATTCATACAGGTCAAACAATTAATTATGAAAATGATGGAATCCTTGAAGAAACTTTAGTACACGAGGCAAGTCACACCTCTCTTGACGCTGCACATTCGGCTTCAACAGGTTGGTTAAATGCTCAAGTTCTAGATAATGAATATATCTCTACCTATGCACAAGATAATCAAACTAGGGAAGATATTGCTGAAAGCTTTTTAACATGGTTAGCAACAAAGTATCGTCAAGCTGTTATATCAACAGTTGACTTCAATAATATAACTCAAACTATTCCAAATAGATTGAGTTATTTTGATTCACAAAATTTTGATTTGTATCCTTTTGAAGGCGCTCTCAGCATAAATGAAGTTAGGCTACAAAAGGTTTCAATATTTCCAAATCCATCTTCAAATTCATTGGTGGTTGTTGGCTTGGATAATACCGAAAATTATGAAATCTATTCTGCAATTGGTCAGAAAATAGCAATAGGGCAAGTTTCAAACAACATAGTAATCGACATTCAAAATTTATCCAATGGACTATATTTCTTGAATTTAGGAAATAAAAGAACGTTTAAGTTTATTAAAGAATAGAGTATACTTTAAAGGGAATATAATTTATATAATTATAGGGGCCCAATTAACTAGAGGTAATTATGTCATAGCTCAAATTTCTGGACTGGATAAAAGCTCTTTGGCGGCTTAATTACTCTTCTTAATTTAACTAGCGTCGTCATTACTTGGACGCATTAATACGGCAACTAACTAAACCATGGACATATCCTTTTATCTTCTTTAAGTTTTCTTATTTAGACTACGGCGCTTTGTGGGATCAGCGTAGCTAATCCTGCTGAGGTCACTTAAGATATAGAAAGTCTGTTTAATTTGCGGGCTTTTTAGTTTTGATGGAGAATCAAATTAAGTTGGGTTAAAAGCGGTATATTTGAAGGTAAAACCAATTTAATGACAAAGAATTTACTTTATTTATTTTTAGCTGTTACACTATTTTCTTGCAGCGATGAAGACAATTCTTGTGTTTACGAGCCAACTCTAACCACACAAGCTGCTACTGATATTACAGAAACCTCTGCTACTTTAAATGGTGTTATTAGCATTGTTTCAGAGAACTGTGACGTACCTAATAATACAGAACAAGGTTTTGTTTATTCTACAGAAATACAGCCCACCCTAGGAAGTATTCAAGTTAATGTTAACGGTACTGATATCTCTACTACTGTTGAGGGTCTTGAATCAAATACAACCTACTATGTTAGGGCGTTTCTGAGGAATGCTTTTGGCGAGTTTTATGGTAATGAGGTTAGTTTTACGACAACAGGGGATAGGCTCTTATTATTAAAAACGGAGGAAGTTAAAGTCAATGGAATAACCATAGAAAGATGGGAATTTAGTTACGATGATGAAAATAGATTAATTCAAAGTGATAATCGGAGAGATAATGGTAATGATGAGAAGTTTGTGAATTTTTACACAGAAAATTTAAGAACATCTTCAGAGTGGTATCTTAATGACGTACTGGAATATAGTAACCAGTATATTTATAATAATTCTGGAAAAATCATTTCTAGAACAAAAATTGATTCTTCTGGTAAAATATACAGAAGTGATTGTGTATATAATTCAGATGGGACGTTTTCTTTTTTTTTAAGAGAAGACGGCTCGTTAGTTAATATTAATATATATACTATTTTAAACGACCAATTAGTTAATCTTGAAGGTGTTACTCCAGATGGAATATCTTATGGTTCTATTTCAATGACTTATGATGATAAAAACCACCCAATGAAGAACGAGGAAGGTGGTTGGTTTCCGTCAAAAAAAATAAATAATGTTATTAAGGAGGAATTTGATAATATTAATGAGACAGATATGAGTTATACGTACACTTATAATGAAGATAACTATCCGTTAACCAAATCCAGCTCTGACTCTCCAAATTCTATAACAGAATACACGTACTATTAAATGGTTTAATATAATTAAATCAAGCTGTTTAATAGTTTTTTTTATATTTTTCTAAACATTAGTTATCGGCAAAGGCAAGTCTGTAGCTACGACGTTATAGTTTCTATTGTTTGTTCTAAATTTGTATTCAAGTTTTTTCTGAACTCTACGGACTTGAGTAATCATCGAGGTATATTAAGGTCATAAAGTAAATAATGTAAATAAATATTATAGACCATAGCGTTGTCCATACATATTTTTTCTCTCTAAAATAAAGGAATATTAGAATGCCGTAGCCAACAAGTAATGTAGCGAAAGAAATTAGTTTCATGTGTTTGGGTTTTTAATAATTTTCTCGCAACAAATACAAAGTTGCCATTTAATGTAATTATAGTGAAATTCAGTTTTTGTCCTAATGCCCTTTAAAAAACACAACATCATCAGGTTTTGAAACCTCCAGATGTTTGTGAATAAGGCTTAAAAATCGTAATTTTGTAAGTATTAACCATAGATTTAATTTAGTTTTAAAAATTAATGATCAGCAGATTTTTGATTCAATAAGTGCGCTCTTTTTTTTTGAATTTTCAAACGCTTTTCAACGGCTCTGTAAATAGCAGCTTCAATGATTTCATGTTTTTCGCCATTCATGACATTGGTAATTTGCTTTGTTGAGTAGGGTTCGCCCCATTTGTTGAATGTGTTGTGATCATTCAATTCCTTTTGAACAATTGAGGTGTATCGATGTCCAATAATGCCCTTTATGAATGTTTTGGCTCTTTTGTCAATCATAGAAAAACCTTATTTTTTTATTTCATTTTTTTCTGCTACTTTACTAGTAGTATGCTAGCACAAATATTAAATAAATATCTATAATATAAAAATAATTATCTAATTATTTTATGACACACAAAGAAAAAATATTAAAATACTTGAATCATAAGAATATTAGGGTTTCACAATTTTATAGAACTTGTAAATTTTCTAATGGATTTTTAGACTCTGGAAAGTCGTTTGGAGCGGATAAATTAGCTATTATTTTAGATAATTATCTAGACTTAAATGTCAAATGGCTGCTACATGATGAGGGCGAAATGCTTTTATCGGATACTAATGTTGCAAATGAACCCAGACCAAATTATGGGAAAGATGTTAAAGATCTACTGTATGAGCAAATTGAAGATAATATAAAATTAAAGGTAGAAAACAAGTCTTTAAAAGAAACCGTCAAGAATTTACAAAAAATGGAGCAGCAGGATTCTAACCTAGAAGAGTTAAATTAGACAAAGCATAAAAAAACTATTCGGATGGGGAACGGTTTGGGGTAATTTCTTAAAAATCATTTACATCTTCTTTTCGGATTTAAATTCTCAAAAATCTAAAATAAAACCCACTCATCTCTTCAAATTCACTTGAACAAACCTTTTTCTTTAAAATGAAAAAGGAGTTAACTATATTTGATTCATAATTTAGACCTATGAAAAACAAAATTATAGTTACAGGTGGTTGTGGTTACATTGGTTCCCATACAGTGATTTCATTGATTAATCATGATTATGAAGTCGTAATTATCGATGACTTGTCAAATTCAAACATTCAAGTTTTAGATCGAATTGAAAGGATTACCAACGTAAGACCGCAATTTGAACACATAGATTTAAAATCGTTTGAAGCCACACAAGCCGTGTTTAACATCCACAATGATGCCAAAGCAGTGATCCATTTTGCCGCCCATAAAGCAGTTGCAGAATCGATTCAAAACCCGTTGATGTATTATCAAAACAATCTTTTTTCATTACTAAACACTCTTAAAGCCCAAGAAGATAATGGGATCAATCATCATATTTTTTCATCCTCGGCAACCGTATATGGAAATCCATCTCTAATACCAATTACAGAAGAAGCCCCTGTACAACGTCCGTTTTCACCCTATGGCAATACCAAAAAAATTGCAGAAGAAATTCTTGAAGATTTTACAAATGCTCAATCTGAAGTCGCCGTAATCTCATTGCGGTATTTTAATCCCATAGGCGCTCATGAGTCAGGACTGATAGGTGAATTTCCCTCTGGAATCCCCAACAACTTAATGCCCTACATCACACAAACTGCTGCGGGTGTAAGAGAAAAATTAATGGTATTTGGAAATGACTATCCCACAAAAGATGGTACACCCATTAGAGATTATATTCACGTTGTCGATTTAGCAGAAGCCCATTTAAAAGCCCTCCAAAGACTTTTAAATGCAACAGCTACCAAACCCTATGAGGTTTTTAATTTAGGCACCGGAACAGGAGTTTCGGTACTCGAAATGATCAACGCATTTGAGGCCGTGAGTGGAAGCCCATTAAACTACGAAATCACTGCCCGTAGACCAGGCGATGCTACGGAAATATTTGCTGCTACGGAGCTGGCTAAACACGCTTTAGGCTGGGAAGCAACACGGAACCTACAAGATATGATTCAATCGTCATGGACATGGGAACAAAACCTTAGAAAAGAACTTTAACACCCAGCACAATCATTCTAAGCGTCACTAATGGCAATCGTATTTTGATTCGATTCGTTGTTCTGTGACCATATCTGAGGGCGATATATATTTAATACCCAACCCCATTCCGCGGAGTATAAATAACAAACCTATGATAACGACAAACACAGGGATGGCCTTTAATATGTTCTGTTTTGCTTTTCCTTTTAAAAAATTTCCTAAATAAATAGCGACCGTCATCAAAGGAATGGTGCCCAATCCAAACAACACAAGATACAAGGCGCCATAGGTCGCACCCCCACTCGCCAAGGCACCGAATACCGCCATATACACCAACCCGCAGGGGAGCAGGCCGTTTAAAAAGCCCAAAGTGAAAAAGGTTTTTGAATTCTTTTTTTTCAAATATACCCCCATCGCATTTTTTACTTTTGCTACGAACGTATACATAGGTTTTGAAAAATAATAGCGATTTAAAATTTTGGAAGGAATTAAAATCATCACAATCATACTTACCCCAATAATAATGGATAATTGCTGTTGAATTCCAAAAAGGTTCAGGCTTTTTCCTGCCAGTCCAAATACAAAACCCAGCAGTCCATAAGTGAGTAATCGGCCCGTATGATAGCTTATTAGTTGAAAGATGCGTTTGTTTTTATTTCTTTGATCCAGAGGCAATAAGAAGGCGATAGGACCACACATGCCAATGCAATGAAAACTTCCTAATATGCCTAGGACAAGTGCAGACCACAACATTAATACACAATTTTTTCTTTATACATAAATGACTGACCTTGATAGACCCATTCCATAATAATATTCCAACGACCCTGTATCAAGTTGTTGTTTGGAATATGAAATACATGATCTTCAAAAACTAAAGGCAATTCAAAATCCAATTGTTGATTAGAAGGCCTGTACAGAACAATAGTTCCTTTAATTTTATCGGTATCAAATTCTTTAGGAAACCTAAGTTCCCAACCATTCGACACCTTTTTACTTTTTATTCTTTCAATGAGATTGCGTGTATTTGTTTCCGCATTAATTTCGTTTTGATACGCCATTTCTTTGGCGTAATAGTCTTCTGTAACCAGATCGTGACTGTATTTTTTATCCGTACTCATCGTAATTACAAAGTAGAGAATAAAGCCTATAAAGCCTAGCATTGCTAGTACGATTCCTGTTCCCCAATTCCATGTCATTTTTTTCATGCTCATAATGTTTATTTATAACTTCTAGGCCCTAAAAAGGCAGTTGTGATGGTTTCAATAAGACGCTCGCCACTATAAATGCCTATTTTTAATCGGTCTTTATCGCCTGTTAATGCGCTCGCATTTATCTCAATAAAAAGTGTGCCTTTGGAAAAGCCTTGTTTTTCTATTGTAAAATCACTGTGAGATACCAGTTTTATAGTTCCTTTATGGGATAAAAGTTCAAACCGAATCCTATCGATATCTGCAACTGTTTTATTGAAAATTTTATAAGTATACACATTGCTGATGATATTGTTTTCTTTATGTTCATACAATTCCCCAGGCAACCTGAGAAACTGCGCTTCTATATCATTGCGTAAAAAAAGCATCCCAATGAGGATTGCGGTGACAATGCCTAAGACTGCCGTATAGCCTTTAAGTCGGGGGGTGAAACTAAATTTTTGGTTCTTTTCAATGGAGTCTTCACTGTCATAACGAATGAGACCTTTGGGTAAATTAACCGCTTCCATCATATGATCACAGGCATCAATACAGGCCGTACAATTGATACACTCTAACTGCGTGCCATTCCGAATGTCTATCCCTGTAGGGCAGACGTGTACGCAAGCAAAACAATCGATGCAGTCCCCTTTTCCAGTGGCTGGACGCTCTTCATTTTTTTTAAACTTAGCCCGACCCGCTTCTTTTTCACCGCGTTTATGGTCATAAGCAACGACAATAGATTTGTTGTCTAGTAACACGCTTTGTAAGCGTCCATACGGACACACAATAATGCAAACCTGCTCTCTAAACCAAGCAAAAACAAAGTAAAAAACTCCCGTAAAAATAAGCAAAGAAATAAGCGTATTTTGATGTTTTAAGGGTCCATCTAAAATATAGCCTAGCAGTTCGTCACTTCCTATGAGGTAGGCAAGAAATACATTTGCAATCAGGAACGAGATGATAAAAAACACCGTCCATTTAAGGACTCTTTTTCTTATTTTCTCTGCATTCCAGGGCAGTTTTGATAAGCGAATTTGTTTACCTCTATCACCATCAATCCAATACTCAATTCTTCTAAAAACCATTTCCATAAAAATGGTTTGTGGACAGATCCAGCCACAAAACAAGCGGCCAAAAGCAACGGTAAATAAAATGATAAATACCACTCCAACTACCATCATAATCACAAATATGTGAAAATCTTGTGGCCAAAATGGCATCCCGAAAATATTAAAACGACGTTCGAGCACATTAAACATTAAAAACTGATTACCGCTTATTTTCACAAAGGGTGCAGCAAATAAAAAAACAAGTAAGACATAGCTGACATACTTTCGGTAGTCATACCACTTTCCATCTGGTTTTTTCGGAAATACCCAAGCACGTTTTCCTTCGTTGTTTAAGGTTCCAATGGTGTCTCTAAAATTATCCTGTCCCTGTTCAGCCATTATGGATTTCTATTCGATTTTCTTAGAAGTAGTAAAAAAATGGCATCAAATACGCCCACTACAGAATGCTTTGTGTCTGAAGGAATTTCAAAGGTATCAAAACGTTCCAAGCGGTAACTAGAAGTTGCCGTATTAAAGTCAATTTCTCCTTGTACGACCATTATTTTAGCTTTTGCGGTAGTTAGGTGTTCTGCTAATTCTACTCCACTACGCAACCCGATAACATAGAGCATTTTGTCTGCTTTATCATAGATTTGCTTGATAAGCGGTTTTTTGCTTTTTGAGAGCGATTCAGATATTTCATTTATAACTAGCATTGGGTTGTCTTAATTTTTCATCACAATTTTAAGTTTATAGAGTCTATAAGACGCTCTCTTTAGTTTTTATTGAAGATGAATTTAATCACTCAGAGTCTACCCATAATTCGCCTTCTGCTTCTTTAGGCTCATCAGGAGTTGTTCCTTGAAAACTTAACACGTAGCTGGCTACTTGCGCTCTTTCTAAAGGTTTTAGCTCATTTTTCCAAGCAATCATTCCTTTCCCACTCCGACCGCCCTCAGAAATGGTATTAAAAATATTTTTAATACCACCTCCTGAGATCCAATACTCATCGGTTAGGTTGGAGCCAATACCTCCGCCGCCATCTGCTTTGTGGCAAACAGCACAGCTGGTTGTAAAAATGGCTTTTCCTGCTTTTAAATCACTTTGGTCAGTAAGAACAGTTACGGTACTAGCGTCCACTAGATTTTTGGCGGTTTTTTTCCATTTTTCAACTTCGATTTTAGCGTCTGCAACTGCGAGCTCATATTCTTCAATCTGATCGTATTCGTTCAATACTTCAAATCGAACGAGATAGACCACGGCAAATAAAATAGTAGCATAAAAACCATATACCCACCACGGCGGTAATTTGTTGTCTAATTCTTGGATACCGTCATAGTTGTGGTCTAGAATGATATCAAACTCTTCTTCTCTAGCTTTACTTCCTAGTGCAGCTTTGTAGCTGTTTTTTATCCATTTGAATTGATTTGCCTTTTTTAAGGCTATTTCTTCGTCATATCTCTTTTTGGCTTCTGGAGATAGTATTTGGTACAAAATTCTTTGTAAGGTACCTATACATACTTCTCCTGCGATATGAATAAAAATGAGAAATCCATAGAGAGCCCACAACCAAGGTTGATCTTGAAAGGCGGAAGCTTCATCGGTAGTGCCTATCCAATTCAAAAATAGATACCCAATGAGGGCCACTACCAAAACTCTTAAAATTGATGCGGTCGTTTTCATAAGATTGATTAATTTGGGTTGATAGTATCGTCATTTAAAGGGAGGTGACTCACCTCTTCAATGTGTGCTTTGTTTGCGGTAGCCACCCACCAGAACAGCACCACAAAAAAGATAAAGAATATAAGTAATGAAATCATTGGATAAACCTGTACGCCATCAATGTTTTCTAGGTTGCCTTTTACATATTTTAACATAGCTTATTTATTTAAATCTGTTTGAGATGTACTTCCTGTTTTTACTGTTATATCGGTTCCAAGGCGTTGCAAATAAGCAATGAGTGCGACCACTTCTCGATTGCGCATCTCAATAAAGTCTTCATTATTTTCTTCTGCATATTGCTTGTCCGCTTCATAGGTTTTTGCGAAATCGGGATCGCTATATAAATTCCGCTCTATTTTGGTGCCTTGTTCCAGCATCCATTGTTGAGCAGTCTCAATTTCTTCTTCTGTATAAGGAACTCCGAGTGCTACCATCGTTTCCATTTTTGCTACTGTACAACTTTTGTCTAATTTGTTTTTAATCAGCCATTTATAAGCGGGCATGATAGAGCCTGAAGAGGTTGTTTGTGGGTCGTAAAAATGATTCAAATGCCAGTTGTCGCTGTATTTCCCACCGATCCGTAAAAGATCGGGTCCCGTCCGTTTGCTCCCCCAAAGAAAGGGGTGGTCGTACACAAACTCGCCTGCTTTGGCATAGTCGCCATAGCGTTCAACTTCACTTCTGAATGGGCGAATCATTTGTGAATGACAACCCACACAACCTTCTCGTATATAAATATCCCTGCCTTCTAACTCTAAAGGTGTATAAGGTTTGACGCTCGAAATGACAGGAATATAATCATCCACAATGAGCGATGGAATGATTTGTACAACACCACCAATCAGAATGGCAATGGTTGCAAAAATGGTTAATTTGACTGGGCGTCTTTCTAACCAAGTATGGTAGGCTTCTTTAGAAGTTCTTTTTTTCGTGACTTTTTGAAGCGGTGCTGCTTCGGCAAGTTCATCGGTAACTTTAGAGCCTGTTCTAGCGGTCATTATGATATTATAAACACCTATTAAAGCGCCCACAATAAACAGGGTGCCTCCAATGGCACGCATCCAATACATAGGAATGATTTCAGTGACTGTTTCTAAAAAATTACCATACGTTAGCGTTCCATCTGGGTTGAATTGTTTCCACATCGAAGCTTGAACAAATCCTGCAACATACATTGGTAATGCATACAAAATAATTCCTAGTGTTCCGATCCAAAAATGCCAGTTTGCAAACTTGGTAGACCAGAGTGTTGTTTTGAATAATTTTGGAACTAGCCAGTATGCCATTCCAAAAATTAAGAATCCGTTCCAAGCCAAAGCACCCACATGAACATGTGCAACAATCCAATCACTAAAGTGAGCCACTGCGTTTATGTTTTTAAGAGATAGCATTGGGCCTTCAAAAGTGGCCATTCCGTAGCCGGTCACAGCGACTACCATGAACTTTAAAACAGGATCTGTACGAACCTTGTCCCAAGCTCCACGTAAGGTGAGGAGTCCATTGATCATCCCACCCCAAGACGGTGCAATTAGCATGATTGAAAAAGCAACGCCAAGGTTTTGTGCCCAGTCAGGCAAAGCAGAATAGAGAAGATGATGTGGGCCAGCCCATATATATATGAAGATTAATGACCAAAAATGAACGATTGATAATTTATAGGAATACACTGGCCTGTTGGCAGCTTTCGGTAGAAAATAATACATCAAACCAAGAAATGGGGTGGTTAAAAAGAACGCGACGGCATTATGACCATACCACCATTGTACCAACGCATCCTGTACGCCCGCATACATCGAATAACTTTTGAGTGCACTGACTGGAAGTGCTATACTATTTACTATATGTAACACTGCAACGGTTACAAAAGTCCCCAAATAAAACCATATGGCAACATACAAATGTCGTTGTCTTCGTTTTAAAATAGTCCCAATTAAATTGGCACCAAAAGCGACCCAAATTAAAGCAATAGCAATATCGAATGGCCATTCTAACTCTGCATATTCTTTGGAGGTTGTGTACCCTAATGGAAGCGTAATTGCGGCTCCTACTATAATGGCTTGCCAGCCCCAAAAATTTAAATTGCTTAACCAATCTTTCCACATACGAGCTTTAAGTAAGCGTTGGGTGGAATAATAGACCCCTGCAAAAATAGCGTTTCCAACAAATGCAAAAATGACGGCGTTGGTGTGTAAAGGGCGTAAACGTCCAAAACTCAGCCAAGAAATACCATCTGTGATATTAGGGAATATAAACATAAAAGCTAAAAGAAGTCCAATACTCATCCCTATTATACCCCAAAACATTGTGGCGATGATAAACTTACTTACAATCTTGTTATCGTAATAAAATTTCTGTAATTCCATAGTTATTTTAGTTGATCAGTCATTTGTGTTTTTTCGTTGGTTTTGGTGGCGATTTGAGGCTTTTTTTTGACAATTTCATCCTCAAAAAGCATGCGCACTGAAGGTGTATAGGTGTCATCATACTGTCCGTTTTTTACCGATATAACAAAGGCCACAAAAAAGAGAAGTGCAACAGCTACACTTATTGCAAGTAGTAAATAAATAATACTCATAGTTGTTTTAAATTATAATGTAAAATTACTGTAGGTGATTTTCTTAAAAGATGACTTTTGTCAGCTTTAAAGGTTTTCTCTAAAATAGTTTTCAATATCAATTGTTTTTTAGTTTAAATTTTCTTCCCAGGATGTATGTATAAATGCTGGTAAATAGAACAATACTTATGGAACTTAAAGGCATCAAAATCGCTGCGACAATGGGTTTAAGATGTCCTGAAACAGCAAAGCCTAATCCGATAAGGTTATAGCAGAGTGAGAAAATGAAAGCATACATAATAATCTTTTTTCCTTTTTGAGAGAGAAAGATAAATGCAGGGATATCTTTAAATCGAGTGGCCTCCAAAATACCATCACAAGCGGGTGAAAACACATTGATATTTTCTGAAATTACAAGCCCAACATCGCTCTGAGCAAGTGCCCCCGCATCATTTAAGCCATCTCCAACCATCAATACATTTCTGCTTTTTGCTTGCAGTGTTTTTATATAATTGAGTTTATCGATCGGTTTCTGATTAAAAATAAGCTCCGTATGTAGGGGGAGCATCTCTTTTAAATGATGTTTTTCGCCCTCATTATCCCCAGAAAGCACCGCAAGTTTACAGTCTTTAGCCAACGATTGAAACACCTTTTGCATGCCTTCCCGATATTCGTTAAAAAATATATAGCAGCCTTTATAAGTGTCATTTGTACTGATATGTACGCTGGTTTGATTTTGTGTTGTAGAAATAAATTTAGAGGGGTCACTAGACACAAAAGCATAGGAACCAACTTTGATTTTATTTTGGTTGAGTACCCCAACAATTCCTTGTCCAACCTCTTCCTGAAAATCATCAAGGGTATGAATGTGATGTTCCTGAAGTAAATGATATAAAGAACGACTTAAAGGATGGTTGGAAGCGCGTAAGGTTGAGGTCAACAAGGACTGTTCTTCTTCAGTAAGCTGGATCCCTTCATACGTAATTACATTTTTATGATTTGTAGTGAGGGTTCCTGTCTTGTCAAATACGACGGTATCGATATTTGCGAGTTGCTCAATCACCCCACTATTTTTGACGTAACATTTATGAATCCCAAAAATGCGTAAAAGATTTCCAAGTGTAAAAGGGGCTGCTAGAGCGATAGCACAAGGGCAAGCAACGATAAGTACGGCCGTAAAAACAGTCAAAGCCTCCGAAGGGTTGTAAATGACCCAAAACAGTGTTGCCAAAGTAGCAATACCAAGAATGCTCATCGTAAACCGTTTGCTAATTTGATCTGTTAAGGTTTGGAACCTACTTGCACTGTTTTTACTAAAAATTTCATTGGACCACAATTGGGTTAGATAGCTTTGCTCAACAGATTTTAAGACCTCCATTTCGATCACGCCACTTTGCTGTCGCCCCCCTGCAAATAAGGAATCTCCAGGCTGTTTCGAAACAAGTTCAGCTTCCCCTGTTACAAAACTATAATCAATTAGAACAGTTCCCCTAATTAAGACCCCATCTACCGGAATCAATTCGTTATTTCTAATGATAATTCTATCGCCAGCCACTAAGTCATAAACTTGAGCTTGCTCTTCATGAGTCTCTCGTTTGTCTTTAGAAATAGTGTCTTTTATCAATCGGGTGACAGCAATTGGAAAGTAAGATTTGTAATCTCTTTCAAAAGAGAGAAAAGCATAGGTTTGTTGCTGAAAAAATTTACCAATCAATAAGAAAAACACCAATCCCGCCATACTGTCCAAAAATCCAGAACCCCAGTCCATTGCAATTTCAATTGCTGAGCGAAAAAAAAGCACCAAAATGCCGATGGCAATAGGAACGTCAATGTTTAATAATTTTGAGCGAATACTCTTATAGGCCGAAATCAAATAATCACTGCCTGAATAGAATGCCACAGGGATAGAAAATATTAAAATGAGCCACCTAAACACAGGTTTGTAGCGGTCCAGCCAAAACTCGGAGACTTCAAAATATTCCGGAAACGACAAAAACATAATGTTTCCAAAGGCGAAACCAGCGACGCCTAATTTATAAATAAGACTCCGATTGATGACTGGTGTTTTGTCATCGGAATCGTTTAAGGAGATATAAGGTTCATAACCAATTTTACAAAGTAAAAGAACGAGTTGGTGAAGCGTTAGTTTTTCTGATGAGAAGCTAATCCGTAGCTCTTTCTTGGGGAAATTTACGTGTGTAGTTTTTATGTCTGGATTTAACTTATTTAAATTTTCGAGGATCCAAATACAAGAACTGCAGTGGATGGAGGGAATGACAAACGATACTATTTTTGTAGAAAGCTCATCAAACTCCAGTAGCTTTTGAGCAATTTTTTCATTTTTCAGATAATCAAATTTTCCATCAAATTTTGATGGAATACTTCCAGGGGATGTCTCCAACTCGTAATAATACGACAGGTCGTTTTCATTTAAAATATCAAAAACGGTTTTGCAACCATAACAACAAAAAGAATGGTCTTGATGCTTGATGGTAGTGGTCGTACATTTATCACCGCAATGGAAACACACATCCATAGGATTTCTAAGTTAGGTTCTTGTACAAAGATGTGGATAAGCCGCTTTAAAAAAGATGACTTTTGTCACCAATCAAAAGTTGAATAATTTTTTACATATAGCGTTATTTTTAAAAATTCATCATTTTTTTCTTCCAAATGACATTAATAATGTTACTTTTATTACATGGAAAATCATAAAGAAAACCGATGTGAGAATTGCATAGTGAGGCAATTAAATGCGCTGAAGTCTCTTAATAAAGACCAGTTAAAGCGTATTTCGGATAGTAAAGTTTATAAATCCATAAAAAAAGGAAATTTTATATTTGAAGAAGGAGAGAAACTCAACGGCGTTTTTTGTGTTCGTGATGGGGTGTCGAAGCTTTCTAAAATGAGTGAGAATGGAAAAGATACCATCGTAAAAATTGCGACTCGAGGAGAGGTGTTAGGTAAACGCTCCGTTATTACTGAAGAAAAAACGAATCTAAGTGCTATTGCGATCAACGACATGGAAATGTGTTTTATCCCTAAAGCTCATCTTTTGGAAAATATTAATAACAACCCACAGTTTGCTAAAGCAATTCTTCTTCAAATGGCAAAGGATCTAAAGTTTGCCGATAATGTGATTGTTAACATAGCACAAAAAAAAGTCAAACAACGTTTGGCCGAAGCGTTATTATATCTTGACAAGAATTTCGGGATCGATGCTGAAGGCTTTATTGCAATGACTCTAACCAGAGAGGATATTGCAAATATTTTGGGTACTGCCAAAGAAACCTGTATTCGAACATTGATGAATTTTAAAAAACAAGATTGGATTATTACAGATGGAAAACGCATTAAAATAAAGGACCACAATACGCTTCTAAAACTTGCAGAAAACAGATAGATATTAAAATGAAAACACACACTGAAGCTTTAAAATCCTTCATCACAGACGTTCCAGATTTTCCCAAAAAAGGAATTATATTTAAAGATATTACCTCTTTACTTGAAAACCCAGAAGGCGTAAGGCTTTGTCTAGAGTCTCTTTTAGAACCCCTTAAAAACAAAAAAATTGATAAAGTGGTGGCCATTGAAGCCCGTGGATTTTTCTTTGGAATGCTCATGGCACAAGCTTTGAATATTCCGTTTGTGCCCGTCAGAAAACCTGGTAAATTGCCGCGTAATGTCCTTACACAGTCGTTTGATTTAGAATATGGCTCCGATACTTTGGAAATGCATGACGATGCGATACGCCCAGGGGATAAAATTCTGATTCATGATGATGTCCTAGCCACTGGAGGTACAGCGCAAGCCGCATGTAAATTGGTAGAATCCTTAGGCGGTCAAATTGTGCAATGTAATTTTATTATGAAGCTGGACTTTTTGGAAGGGGACAAAAAACTTGGGCCATATCCTATATATGCTGCCATTAGCTACTAGTCCAAGGCCTTTTTGGTCACATATAGCCGCCATCCAAATAGCGCCATCTGTGATTTTGTTGCTTTACTTAGGTCAACGCGTTTTTTTGTTAAACTCGGAAGTATGCGTTTGTTGAGTTTTGCTAAGATTTTAAAAGCTGCTTTTGAATTCATACTTCAAAAATAGAAATTCTTATTCTAATTTTATATAAATTCCATAACTTAGATTTATCTTCGTTAAAAAAAAAGGATTATGGATATTGTTTTGATGCTACTTGGATTTGGCCTTCTGGTTATAGGAGGTGAATTCTTGGTACGTGCTTCTGTTGCGCTCTCTTTGAAGCTCAATGTTTCCAAAATGGTTATTGGGCTTACTGTAGTATCCTTTGCAACCTCTCTTCCTGAACTTTTAGTTAGTTTAAACGCTGCATTGAACGGGTTGCCCTCCATTGCGATAAACAATGTTGTGGGGTCCAATATTGCTAACATAGGAATGGTTCTTGGCATTACTGCCCTGATTGGTACAATCTATATTGACAAATCTTTTTATAAATTTAATTGGCCTGCCCTGATTATTTTTTCACTTGCCTTTTATTATTTTTTAAGTAATGACAATCAACTTGACGCCGTTGAAGGAGCGGTTCTGTTTATCAGTTTAATCCTATTCGTTATCTATTTGCTAAAAAAATCTGAGGCTATTGAAGACGACGAATCTATTGATGACCTGACGTCCACCTCAAATTTCAAAATTATAATATGGTTAATTATAGGAGGTGTTACGCTATATTTTGGTGCCAAATGGCTAGTTGATGGCGCGGTTGTGGTTGCTCAAGCCATAGGCGTCAGCGAAGCGGTTATTTCGGTATCCATAATTGCGGTCGGTACTAGTATTCCTGAGCTCGCTGCATCAGTCATTGCTGTGCTTCGAAAAGAAAAAGCAATCTCTTTAGGGAATTTAATTGGCTCAAATATTTTTAATATTGGTTCGGTTCTAGGACTCACAGCGATGATTAAACCTATTAGTGTCGAAGATCCAGAAATTCTTTCCAGAGACATTATATGGATGCTAGTATTTGCTGGACTTTTATTACCTTTAGCATTAGTGTTAAAACGCCATCAAATTAAAAAAACAGAAGGACTTTTGCTGGTATTTCTGTATGGTGTTTTTATTTATGTCGCATTTTCTTGAACTTAAAATAAATTTTAATTACATAATAACTTAAAACTTAAAACGATGAATACTTACGAATGTAAACAATGTGGAATGGCTGTTAAAGCCACTTGTGGAAACTGTGATGTACCTTTAGAAAATGGGACAATTGATTTGCCTGATGGGTCTCAAGTTCAAGTGTCTAAATGTCCAACGTGCGAAGGTAAAATCAAGTCGCCGATGTGTTGTGGTGACGATATGAGTTGTAATATATAATAATAAATACTTGGCACTAAATCGGAGAACACAAGGATACATCCGTAAATCCCACCGTTACTTAGGCCTGTTTTTAGGGGTCCAGTTTATTTTTTGGACAGTTAGTGGGCTTTATTTTAGTTGGACGGATATTGATGAAATTCATGGTGATGCGTACAGGATAGAACCTAATCCCCTTGCGTTTTCTAACTTGTTAGCGCCTAATGATGCATTTTCAGAGCTCAATATTCACTATATTTCGCTTCGAGATTTGAATGGTGTGCCCCACTATTGGATTAATGGCACAACCCTTTACAATGCCTATTCTTCTCAAAAACGTAATGGTATATCCAAAGAAGAAGCCCTTTATGTGGCGAGTCAAAACATGATTCCAGAACTCGAAGTTTTATCTGTTGATGTGATTCACTCCACAGATGCACATCATGAATATCGGGGTAGACCCCTCCCTGCATATGCTATTAATTACACCCATCCAGATGCCATAACGGCCTATGTTTCTTATGCCGACGGGGCGTTTCAGACCGTACGCCACAGAGATTGGAGATGGTTCGATTTTTTATGGATGACCCACACGATGGACTACCAGTCCCGCGATAATTTTAATACAATAGTCTTAAGAGCCTTTTCTCTTCTAGGATTGATCACTGTAATGAGTGGGTTTCTTTTGTGGGGCGTATCTTCAACTAGGCTAAGGAAGCTTAAAAAGAAATTATTTTAGAGGTCTAAGCGTTGAGTTATATACAAAAAAAAAGCCCACTCATCGAGTAGGCTTTGGCTTGTGTACGATTCAAAAATGTTATTTCTTATTAACGTTTTGAATGTATTTATTCAACGCCATAGTCATCGAGGGCATCTCTGTAGTTGGTGCAGAAATATCTACACGTAGTCCTTTATTTTCAACGGCTTTAACGGTAGTGTTTCCAAAAACAGCGATACGGGTATCATTTTGTTTGAAGTTAGGAAAATTGTGAAATAAAGAATCAATCCCAGATGGACTAAAAAAGACTAAGATGTCATAATACACATCTGCTAAGTCAGATAAGTCGCTGATCACAGTATTATAAAACACGGCTTGTTTCCATTTAACACCAAGCTCGTCGAGTATTATTGGAACAATAGGTTTTAATTTATCTGAAGACGGTAATAAAAATCGCTCGTCTTTATATTTTTTTATTAATGGAGACAAATCGGCGAAATTACGCTTCCCTACATAAATCTTTCGTTTGCGGTAAACGACATATTTTTGTAAATAAAAAGCTACTGCTTCCGACTGACAAAAATACTTCATGCTATCAGGCACTTTAAATCGCATTTCTTCTGCGACTCTAAAAAAGTGGTCAATCGCATTTCTACTCGTCATGATTATTGCAGAGTAGCTGGTAAAATCAACTTTTTGTAATCGAACTTCTCTTGCAGTAACCCCTTCAACATGAATAAAGGGACGGAAATCAATTTTTACTTTTTGTCTTTCCTGTAAATCAAAATAAGGAGAGTTTTCAACTTTTGGTTCAGGTTGAGACACCAAAATGGTTTTTACTTTCATAGATCAATTACTCTAGAGGGTTAGTTTATATCCAATGGAAAAAGCGCATACAATATTATATATGGCCCAATTTCGAGAGTGCAAAGATACAAAATAAAATAAAACAAATTATTGATAAGTAAATTTTGATAAGATTTAAATGTTTTTAAAAAACCAACGCCTAAAATTAAACCAGAAATAGCTAAAATGAGGACCAATAAATTACTGTTAGCGGGTGCTCCATAAATCAGTAAAGCATTTAAAGGAAGTAATATCATCCCTAAATAATTTAAAAAACTAAGCTGTTGAAACACATAACTATTAAACAAAATTTTGATGTCAAATACTAGACCTATTCCTAACTTTATTAAAATTCTTATCAAAACCCCTCCGCCAAATAGTAAAGCCAACTTTAAAAATAACAAGTAATTTATGTCAATGTCCTGGATGAAGATTGTGTAGGTAAGTACACTAATCAGCGCCGCATTTATGCAGAAGTTCAAAAATAGTACAACATCAAAGGGGTCAAAAAACTTATGGTCTTTAAAATAAATTCTCAAATAATTTGTAGTTCCAATGAGCCTTAGAAAATCAGAAAACCGGTTGCTGTTTATGAGCTTAGCGCATACGATCATTGTGAGACTAATGACAATAATTATGGTGTACAAATCGTTAAATAGAACTTCTCTAAGCATACACAAAGCTATGAAGAATATTTATAAAAAGAGTCCGCAAAAAATAACTTACTTTTGTTAAAAATTTCTACCCAATGCAAGACGCTATTGTCATTATACCAACTTATAATGAGGTTGAAAATATAGAATCTATTATAAGTGCAGTATTTACACAATATAATGCGGTACATGTCTTGGTTGTAGACGATGATTCACCAGATCAAACAGCTCAAAAAGTTGAGGCGCTTCAGCTCCAATATGCCGATCGGCTCTTTTTACTCAAACGCACAGGAAAACTCGGTTTAGGAACCGCTTATGTTGAAGGTTTCAAATGGTGTTTGAGTCGAAATTATGAGTTTATTTTTGAAATGGACGCCGATTTTTCCCATAATCCAAAAGACCTTCAGCGTCTATACGACGCCTGTAAAGTGCAAAATGCCGATGTGGCCGTTGGATCTCGCTATATAAAAGGCGTGAATGTTGTTAATTGGCCGTTGTCAAGGATTATATTATCATACGTTGCCTCTATATATGTACGTCTAATTACAGGGATGAAAGTGCTCGATCCTACTGCTGGTTTTGTCTGTTATAAGCGAATAGTACTGGAAACAATTGATTTAGATACCATTAAATTTGTAGGCTATGCTTTTCAAATTGAAATGAAATATACTGCGCATAAAAAAAACTTTATTATCAAAGAAATCCCAATTATCTTTACCGATCGACTCCATGGGGTTTCTAAGCTTAGCAAAGGCATCATAAAAGAAGCAATACTAGGAGTCATAACAATGCGATTAAAAACAATTTTAGGAAGCTCATAAATGCACAAAAAAACCACACTCATAAAAAATGCTCGTATTGTCAATGAAGGGAAAATCTTCGAAGGCGATGTGTTAATTGAGGATCAATATATCAAAGAAATCTCTAGCTCTATCAGCGTCAAAAACTCAAATGTTACGATCATTGATGCCGAAAATAATTTCCTTATTCCAGGTGTTATTGACGATCAAGTTCACTTTAGAGAGCCAGGTTTGACCCACAAGGCCACAATTGAAACCGAATCTCGAGCAGCTATTGCAGGAGGGATTACCTCCTTTATCGAAATGCCAAATACCATTCCGCAGGCCACAACCATTGAAAAATTAGAAGATAAATTTCAGATAGCAGCGGAAACCTCCTCTGCAAACTATTCATTTATGTTTGGTGGTACAAATGATAACTTAGAAGAAATTCTAAAAGTAGATTCACAAAAAGTTGCTGGGCTTAAGTTGTTTTTAGGGTCTTCAACAGGAAATATGCTGGTTGATAACCCAGAAGTTCTCGAAAAAATATTTAAAAGTACAGATTTATTAATTTCGGTTCACTGTGAAGATGAAGCCACAATTAAACAAAACACTGCTAAGTATCTCGAAACCTATGGAGAGGACATCCCTATGAAATGTCATCCAGAGATTCGAAGTGCAGAAGCCTGCTATATTTCGTCTTCAAAAGCGATTAAGCTTGCCAAAAAAACAGGCGCTCGTTTACACGTTTTTCATCTGTCTACCGCAAAAGAGACTGCGTTATTTTCTAATAAAAAACCCCTTAAAGAAAAAAAAATTACCGCAGAAGTATGCGTGCATCACCTTTGGTTTTCCGATGAAGATTATGATAAAAAGGGAACATTCATTAAATGGAACCCTGCCGTAAAATCCACCAATGATAGAGAGGCCTTATGGAAAGCACTTTTGAATGATAAAATAGATGTCATTGCTACGGATCATGCGCCACATACTTTTGAGGAAAAATCAAACACTTATATGAAGGCACCATCGGGGGGGCCTTTAGTTCAACATGCTTTGGTAGCCATGATGGAAGCCTACCATAATGGGAAAATATCGATTGAAAAAATGGTCGAAAAAATGTGCCATAATCCCGCAATTTTATTTCAAATCGAGAAAAGAGGCTATATCAGAGAAGGGTATTTTGCAGATTTAGTCCTCGTAAATCCAAACAATCCTTGGACCGTAAACAAAGCCAATATTTTGTATAAATGTGGCTGGTCACCTTTTGAAGGTTCTACTTTCAAATCTCGTATTACACACACAATATTAAACGGTACTATTGTGTATGATAATGCACACTTTACAAATCATAACGCAGCTATGCGTTTAACTTTTGATAGATGAAAGCAATTCTTTTAATAGCGATTACTTTTTTATGCTTATCCTGTGGAAAATCAGCAGTAAAAAAACCATCTAATCTGATTTCAGAGGACCAAATGGTTGACATTTTATATGATATAATGCTTATAAATTCCGCAAAAGGAATTAATAAAAAATTGCTAGAAAAAAGCATCAAAAATCCTAAGGAATATGTCTACAACAAACATAATATTGACAGTATTCAATTTACGGAGAGTAACGCATATTACACTTATAATAGTGACACCTATAAATCCATTTATGACAGACTAGAGCAAAAATTGACGGCTGAAAAAACAACACACGAGGCTTTGCTGAAAGCGCAAAAACGAATTAAAGATTCTATAAAAAAAAGTAAGCAAGCCAAAATAGATACTTTGGGTTTAAAACACCCAAAAATGAAAAACGCTAAATTTAAAGCCCTTCCGAAAAAAGGTGACACACTTCAGGAATTAGAACTGAAATAGGCTTAAATTTGAATGCGCTTTCCTCCTCTAAAAATTTCTCTGAACTGTAGTAGTTTTTTATGCTTAAGGACTTGCATAAATTTTTTGTAAGCTGTCTTTTTCCTCCCGTTAATTTCTGTTTCAACCAATCCCATCGCCAGGCGATAGAAAGCATCCACTTAGTAGCAGTTTTTTTGGTAGGCGGTTGTTTGAAAGCGTTTGAAATTAGAGTTGTTAAATCTAAAAACGAAAGATTTTCAGCAACCATAATATAGCGTTCATTTTTTTGACTGCTATGCATCAACAATAGCATGCTTTTTACAACATCACTAACACCTACATACCCAGAAACCCCATTAGTAATATATTTAAGCCCTTTATGAACAAGCTTAAATAGGAGTCCGCTTCCACTGTCAAAAAATCCAGGACCTAAAATCACACCTGGATTTACAATAACACTAGGAACTCCTTCTTGAACTCCACGCCAAACTTCCATTTCGGCTTCGTGTTTTGTCATCGCATAAACACTTTGATTTCCTTCAGAATTCCAAGTCGTTTCCTCCGTAATTTTAATAGGATCAAATCCTAGTGTGGCCACAGAACTCATATAACATAACTTCTCAATCGCATTAATCACACATAAATTTACAATGTTTGCAGTTCCAGTAACATTAGTTTTGCGTAGTTTGTAATAATCTTTAGGGTCAAATGAAATTAAAGCTGCACAATGGTAGACGTGAGTTATGTTCTCAAATGCATCAGCGAGTTTTGGAAGATTATTCAAATCTGCTTCTAGCCATTCGATTCTATTAAATTGGTCGTCTACATTATCCGTATAATAGGAAAAAACAGTTTTTACCTTTTCAATGGATTTTTTGGTTCGATAAATGGCACGAATTTTTTGTTCAGACGTTGTAAGCTCAAACAACAAATGGCTTCCCACCAATCCAGTACCTCCAGTAACTAATATCATAGCACTAAATTACTATTTTTTCTTTTCTTGTCACTCATGAATCTGTTATCTTTGTCTTAATTAAATATATACTAATGACCAGTAATTTTATTGAAGTCTTACGTTGGAGAGGAATGATCCATGATGTGATGCCCGGAGCAGAAGACCATTTGTTAGAGCAAATGAGATGTGCTTATGTGGGTTTTGACCCCACAGCGGATTCTTTACACATTGGAAATCTTGTTCCAATTATGTTATTGGCACATTACCAACAGTGTGGACATAAGCCATTTGCATTGGTAGGCGGTGCAACTGGAATGATTGGAGACCCCTCTGGAAAATCTACTGAACGTAATTTTTTGGATGAAAAAACACTGCGTCACAATCAAAAAGCGATAAAAACCCAACTTGCCCATTTTTTGAATTTTGATAACGGTGAAAAAAATGCTGCAGTCCTTGTCAATAACTATGACTGGATGAAAGACTTTTCATTTTTAGATTTCATTAGAGATGTAGGTAAACACATCACGGTAAATTATATGATGGCCAAAGATTCTGTAAAAAACAGAATTTCTGCAGAAAGCTCTGATGGTATGAGTTTTACAGAGTTTACCTATCAATTGGTACAAGGCTATGATTTCCTTCATTTGTTTAAGACACATAGCTGTACCATTCAAATGGGTGGGAGCGATCAATGGGGGAATATTACAACCGGAACAGAGCTTATAAGACGTGTTGGAAATGGTAAAGGATTTGCCATTACTTGCCCTTTAATTACAAAATCAGACGGATCTAAGTTTGGTAAAAGCGAAGGCGGAAATGTCTGGTTAGATGCCAAGCGGACCTCGCCTTATAAGTTTTATCAGTACTGGTTAAACTCTAGTGATGATGATGCCGAAAAATACATTAAAATATTTACGTTTTTAGAAGAAAAAGATATTAAATCTCTTATAGAAACACATAAAGAACACCCCCATTTAAGGCTGCTTCAAAAGCGTTTGGCACAAGAAATCACAACGATGGTGCACAGTCAAGCAGATTGTGAAAATGCCGAAAAAGCATCTACTATTTTATACAGTAAATCGTTTAAAGTAGATATTCAAACTTTGGATGAAGCCACGTTTTTAGATGTCTTTGAAGGTGTTCCCACAGCTGAGGTTTCAAAAACACTGTTAGAATCGGGTTTAGATATGATCGCAGCGCTTTCGGCAGAAACCAACTTTTTAGCGTCTAATGGCGAAGCACGTCGCGCGTTAAAAGAAAATTCTGTCTCTGTGAATAAAGAAAAAGTAGGGGAGGACTATAAAATTTCAAATGCTGACTTGATTAATAATACCTATGTAATTATAAATCGTGGGAAGCGTAGTACTTTTATAATTCGAGTGGTCTAAAGCACCATCAAATTACAACCTCGAATATCGGATTGATCAAATCGACCTAGGATTTCAAAGCTGCCATCGGGCATGATTTTCCCTAAATCCTGTGTTGCAATAAAGGCGCACGAATTGATGTTCGCCAAGTCAATAATATTTGCCCCGCCCGATTTTCCAACGGGCTGAATGCTCAGTGCATCTTCTGGGTCTCTGGTCAGAATTTTCATCCATGCTGGTGTTTCAAAAATGCCACCTCCTTTAGAGTAGGCTTGTGACAACAACTCGGTCATCCCATATTCACTGTGAATGCTATCCACACCAAAGCCCTGTTTCAAAATGGCATGTAACTCCGATTTGACAAGCTCTTTTCGTTGGCCTTTCATACCCCCTGTTTCCATGATGATGGTATGTTTTAGTTCAAACGAATGTGCTTCCATCAAATCCAATAACGCATAGGAAACTCCTATGAGTAAGATTTTTTGTCCTTTGGCTTCGAGCTTCAATAAGGTATTTTTTAAGGCCTCTAAATCGTGCAAATAGAATCCACTTTCAGGCTGTTTGGACTGTGCAATCATATCGTTTGCCATATAGACCAACGACGAGCCTTCACGCTCCAAATAAGAAGGTAATAAGGCTAGTACTGTATAATCTTCGATGTTGCCATAAAAGGACGCAAAGCCACGTCTAAAACTTTGTTTATAAATTTCTAAATCACACACATGGTGTTTACTCACATTACTGCCTGTAGTGCCACTACTCGTAAAGGTAGCTTCGACGGGTTTATTGGTGGATACGATGCTGCGGGTTTTGAAAAACTCAATGGGCAAAAACGGAATTTGCTCTATTGTATGGACATCGCTCGGATGCTTATAGAGTAAATCACAGAATGAACGGTATACAACGTTATGCTCAAATTGAAACTTGAAGACGTCTAAAGCAATGGCTTTAAAATCGGCTTCGGATTGGATATTGAAAATTGAATCTGTGGTAATCATATAAATACTATTCCACTACAAAAGTAGCTAAAATTAAAAAGAGCGTTACCAATGCGGCAGCGCTCTTTTTAAAGAATTTATTTTTTGATTACTGAATAATCAATTTTTTAGTGGATGTTGCTGAATCTTGTGTCAGCTTTACAATGTAAACCCCTGTGTTAAGTGATGATACATCCAAGCGTTCATTAGCAACAGCTGCATTGATGACTTGCTTTCCAAGGATATCAAATACACTCGCTTGAATAGCTCCCAATCCAGTTGAAGTGATGTTTACAAAACCACTCTTGGCTGGGTTAGGGTATAAACTGAAATTAGTCATTGTAGAAACAGTATTTGAAGCTAAAATTTCGCTAAATGTTTGTGCTATTGTTAAGTTATCAATCAATATCCCTTCGTTTGTACTAGAATCAGATTGTCTTAGCCCAAAAGATTCTACAGCAATTGGACTTGAGGTAGGGATTTCACCCGAAATCGAAACATCTGTTTCAGCAGTTGCGTCAATCCATAAATCTGTAGTGTTATTTATCTGGTCATATTTAACCGTTACCCTGTAATCTGTATCAAAATCAAAATCTGTAGCCCATGTGGAATTTGCTGTGCTGGCAAGTGTTGCAATGCCAATAGAAAAATCTCCTCCTGCCGAAGGAGGAACAATGTCTATTCTTGCTGCGTAACCATATGCGTCGTTTTTTAAATGCGCAAAATATTCATTGTCAGTTCCTGAAATTGGATTTTCTTGAGCAATTACAGAAAAATCAAAAGCAAAGTAAATTGAGCCTGAAACGGGGGTAAATGGGAGAAATAAATCCTCGTCTGGTGTTCCGTGTTGTACAACTGCTTTTCCAGATGCAACTAAAAGATTTCCTGTAGCTCCTCCGCTATGCTCCCAGCTACTGTTTCCTACAAGGCTGCCATCACTGTAAGTAAAACTTTCTGATAGAGGTAAGGTAAGTGCTGGAATACAGGTTACCGCGCTTACAGTGTAATCTACATCGCAGATAGCTCCGTTTGTAACATTTATAATTACATCGGTTCCTTCCGCAATTCCTGTGACTGTTATGGTTCCTGTAGCATCATTAGTTGGGTTTCCAGCACTTAAATCAACGGTTCCAGAATCCGCTGTTACTGTGAAAGTTCCACCTCCACCACCACTGAAATTTACTGTAGCAGTGTAGGTATCAACACCGGCTGTAATGTTATCACAAACTGCAGAAGGGGATGACATTGAAAAGTCACAGGTCGCAGCGTCATTTAACTGTCTAAATGTAATATTCTTAAGCTGGTAAGTTCCATCATCTTTTCTCTGAATTGACTGCGTATCACTTAAAGAATTTTCTCTTTCATCGTATTGAACGCCTCCAATAGCAGCTAGCAGTCCTGTGTCATCACCGTCCCCTGTGTCATATACAACGCCACTTAATAAGTTTGTGCTAGTTACAGCAGTTCCATTTGGAAAATCAGTCACAGCTCCAGTAAATAACGCAACAGCATCCGCTCCGTTTTGAAGCTTATTAGAAGCTCCCATGTCAATATCTGTACCTGCGACAAGAGCAGTATTTGCTATAATAAACAAGCCGTTAGCATCCGTAATTTTCCCAGTTAAATCATAGGCGGCATAACTTGTGTCGCCATTTCCGTTGAATAAAACCACCACATGTCCGTCAAGAGCAGTGTTGGGAGTGTGTTTAATTTCAATAAATTCAGCAACGTCAGTTCCAGGGGTATCAGCATCTACTTCGTTGATGACCTGCCCAAACGACACGCTCGAAATTGTAAGGATTAAAAGTAAAACGTAAATTTTTTTCATAATTAAAAAAGGTATTGGTTAATTTTTGTTCACTCAAATATAGGAAAAGTTAAACTAATTTTAAACCAATTAATAATTACTTAACGATTTATTATCAACAATTTATGAGATTCTCGATTCGTTATATTAACATTATCATCTTGTTATTTTAATGTTATTAAATTTATATGTTTCGTTCTGGTATTTAATTTTTCTATCTTTATAAAAATTATGAACCCTTAAAAAAATGAGCAACGATTCCATAAAAATTCTATTAGTTGACGATGAACCAGATATTTTAGAGATTTTAAGTTATAATTTATCGGCAGAAGGCTATTCGATTTCAACAGCTTCCAATGGGATAGAAGCTGTTAAAGAAGCCAAAAAATTTCTACCGCATCTCATTATTATGGATGTGATGATGCCCGAAATGGATGGCATTGAAGCCTGTGAAAAAATTCGAACCCTCCCCGAACTAAAAGATACGGTCATCACTTTTTTAACCGCGCGAGGCGAAGATTATTCTCAAGTCGCAGGATTTGAAGCCGGTGCAGATGATTATATCACCAAGCCCATCAAACCAAAAGTACTGGTCAGTAAAATCAAATCTTTGCTTAGGCGTCTTAACGATACGTCATCTACAGTAAATCCTGAAGTGATCAACATTGGCGAATTGACAATAGACCGAGAAGCCTACAAAATTATATCTAAAGGCATCGAAATTGTATTGCCACGAAAAGAATTTGAGTTGTTATCTTTGCTAGCGTCCAAACCTGGAAAAGTATTCAAAAGGGATGAAATCCTCGATAAAGTATGGGGAAATGAAGTGGTTGTTGGCGGTCGTACCATTGATGTACACATTCGAAAGCTACGTGAAAAAATTGGCGATGATTCTTTTAAAACAATCAAAGGGGTAGGGTATAAGTTTCAATCTTGATGGATAAAAAAATAAAAAACTCTCATACATTTTCTATACTAACAGCGTTTTTTATAACAGTTATACAAACGCTAGTGTTGGCCGTTTTTTTATTCAGCTTTTCTCATGTAGAAGCATCCTTTTTTTTGTTCTGGTTTCTCTGTTCGTTCATGCTTACCTATTTAATACTCCATATACGCCTTCAAACTTATGTTTTCAATAGCATTAGAAACATCTACAAAGACCTTACGCTTCTTGATGCTACCTCTTTAAACAACAGTCTAATCACGACCGACATGGAAAGTTTGTCTAAAGAAATTGATACCTATGCCAAGAATAAAAAACTAGAATTAGAGGCTTTAAAAATCCGAGAAGAATACCGAAAAGAATTTATAGGCAATGTGTCTCACGAACTGAAAACACCGCTTTTTACGGTGCAAGGCTATATATCGACTCTGATTGATGGTGCTGCCGAGGATCCAAAAATTAGAGATAAATACCTCAAACGTGCCGATAAAGGCGTCGAACGATTGCTCTATATTGTCAAGGATTTAGACATGATCACCAAATTGGAAGTGGGTGATGCCAACCTCACTCTTGAAACGTTTAATATCATTGAATGCATTACCAATGTATTTGATTTGCTCGAAATTAAAGCAGAGAAAAAAAACATCTCTTTATTACTAGATAAAGACTATCCAGCTCCGATTATGGTGAATGCCGACCGTCAACGCATCCAACAGGTGCTAACCAATTTGGTAGTCAACTCTATAAAATATGGCCATCAAAATGGTACCACCGAAATTAGTGTGGAGGATTTAAATTCTGATAAACTTATTGTTCGAGTGACCGATAATGGCGAAGGGGTAGAAAGCAGTCATTTGACCCGCTTGTTTGAACGCTTTTATAGAGTTGATAAAAGCGGATCTAGACAAGAAGGCGGTTCAGGTCTTGGTTTGTCCATCGTCAAACACATCATTGAAGCCCATGAGGAAAAAATTTATGTGGAGAGTAAACTCGGCATTGGAAGTGAATTCTCGTTTACACTTCAAAAACAAAAGGAGTAATCCAGATTAGTTTACGTATTTTTGTCAAAAATTAATACAAGTGGGCAGTAAAAATAAACTCAAACGATTCAACGAAAACGCCACATTTCACAATGTGTTTCAACCCAAACGCGAAGAATTGGTTGATGCGGAATATCCGCTTAAAGGACAATGGAATCAGCAGTTTTTCAAAAACAACAACCCGTTGGTTTTAGAACTCGGCTGTGGAAAAGGCGAATATACCGTGGGTCTTGCCGAACGGTATCCAAATAAAAATTTCATTGGCATAGATATTAAAGGCGCTCGATTTTGGAGAGGGGCCAAAACCGCCATTGAAAATGACTTGCCCAATGTGGCATTTATTCGTGCACAAATAGAATTGGTAGAACAACTGTTTGCTGCTAATGAGGTCGATGAAATATGGATCACATTTCCGGACCCTCAAATAAAATACAAGCGTACCAAACACAGAATGACTAACGATGCCTTTTTAAAACGATACAAAAATATTTTAAACGCAGACGGCATCGTGCATCTAAAAACCGATAGCGAATTTATGCATGGGTATACCCTAGGACTTTTGCACGGTCAAGGGCACGACGTTCAGTATGCTAACCATGATGTATACCGTCAAGAAGGCAGTCCCGAGGAAGTGACCGCCATCCAAACCTTTTATGAAAATCAATATTTGGCCACCCAAAAAGCAATTACGTATATTAGATTTAAAATCAATTAAATTTTGGAGATATCCATTGTATTTCTTTTGGGCTTATCATTAGCGTTTATTGGGATTATTCCGCCTGGAATGCTCAATATGACCGCTGCTAAAATTAGCCTCAAAGAAGGTTACGCAAGAGGGTTTGTATTTTCAATTGGTGTTTGTATAATTGTAGCCGTTCAAACCTACTTAGCAACTATATTCGCCAAATACCTAAACCAACATCCCGATGTGATTGATATCCTAAAACGGGTGGCGTTGGTGATTTTTATTTTAATTTCAATATACTTTTTACTTGCAGCCAAAAACAATGCCAATATTGAGAAAGAGTACACGTCTAAAAGTAAAAAAAGTCGTTTTTTTCAGGGCCTATTGATGTCTGCTTTAAATGTGTTTCCAATTCCGTATCAAGCCTATCTTGTAACCACACTATTGTCCTATCATTGGCTTACTTTAGATCGCCTTACTATTGGAAGTTATGTTGCCGGAGCAACTTCAGGAACCTTTATGGCACTCTATGTGTATATATTATTTTTTGATAAAATTAAAAATTCTAAGATCACATCGCCTAGGCGGATGAATTATAGCATCGGAATTATAACGGCTATTATTGCGATTACAACCTTAGTAAATATTATAAGAACCCATTAATCTATATGTCAACCGAACCAACGTTTTTTGATAAATGTTACGAAGTAGCCCGCCAAATTCCTTTCGGTCGTGTGACAAGCTATGGTGCTATTGCCACCTATCTTGGTGCAGCGCGATCTGCACGAATGGTTGGCTATGCAATGACAGCGTCTCACGGAAAAGACGTGCCAGCACATCGGGTAGTGAATCGAAAAGGCCTTTTGACAGGTAAACACCACTTTGATGGCACTAACCTTATGCAGCAATTGTTAGAAAGTGAAGGTTTACAGATTATAGACCATCAAATTCAACAGTTTGAAACCGTGTTTTGGGATCCCGCAAAAGAACTCTAGTCTACAAGAGCATCATTTCCTATAATCCACTTCTGTTTTAAAACATTTCACTGTATATTTGTACTTTAGAACCTATCTAAATTAGAGACTTTGAAATTTAACAAACAAGACATAGAGCAAGCGCTCAAAACGATAACAGTTCCAGGCGAAGGTCAAAACATGATTGAAAGCAAAGCTGTGAAAAATATAATGGTTTTTGCGGATGAGGTGATTATTGATATCACCATTTCCAATCCCAGTTTACAGGCCAAAAAACGCACGGAAGTTGACATCCTAAAAACCATTCATGAGCTGGTCTATGCCAAGGCAAAGATTCAAGTAAATGTAAAAGTAGACGCTCCAGCACAACCAAAAAACGAAATTAAAGGGAAGTCCATCCCTGGCATTCAAAATATAGTAGCCGTTGCCTCCGGAAAAGGAGGGGTTGGTAAATCTACAGTAACTTCTAACCTTGCGGTTTCACTTTCTAAAATGGGATTCAAAGTAGGGATTTTAGATGCAGATATCTATGGGCCATCAATCCCAATTATGTTTGATATCCAAAATGAAAAACCTCTGGCAGTAACTGTAGAGGGGAAATCAAAAATGAAACCTGTTGAAAGTTACGGCGTTAAAATTTTATCTATTGGATTTTTCACCAAACCAGATCAAGCTGTAGTTTGGAGAGGACCAATGGCTTCAAAAGCATTGAATCAAATGATTTTTGATGCGGCTTGGGGAACGTTAGACTTTTTACTTATTGATTTACCTCCGGGCACAGGAGACATCCATTTGAGTATCATGCAGTCCTTGCCAATTACTGGCGCTGTAGTTGTTAGTACACCACAAACGGTGGCACTTGCCGACGCCAAAAAAGGGGTGGCTATGTTTCAACAAGAAAGTATCAATGTACCCGTTTTAGGGATTATTGAAAATATGGCCTATTTTACCCCAGAAGAATTGCCAGATAATAAGTATTATTTATTCGGAAAAGAGGGTGCTAAGCATTTGGCGGAAGATTTAAAAATTCCATTTTTAGGAGAAATTCCTTTGGTGCAAAGTGTCAGAGAAGCGGGTGATGTAGGTCGACCAGCAGCGATGCAAGACGCAACCCCTATTGAAGAGGCGTTCAATAAAATCACTCAAAATGTAGCGCAAGAAGTTGTACGTCGAAATACGGCATTGCCGCCTACAGATGCAATTAAAATAACCACGATGGCAGGCTGTTCTGCGGTCAAAAAATAAAGGCTATGAGTTCAGAAGAAATTAGACTAAATGTTGTAAAAGCTTTGGATGAAATTCGTCCATTTCTTGAAAACGATGGTGGTAATATCAATCTTATTGCCATTGAAAATGACGAAGTGGTCAAAGTACAATTAGTTGGCGCATGTTCCTCTTGTAGTGTCAATCAAATGACGTTAAAATCAGGAGTTGAAATGACGATTAAAAAATATGCTCCTCAAATTCAGTCGGTTATCAATATTGAAGCTTAAAAAATGATTGAAACGGATATTTTAATTATTGGTGCTGGTCCTACAGGATTGTTTGCTGTTTTTGAAGCAGGCCTTCTTAAAATGAAATGTCATTTAATTGATGCGCTACCGCAAGCGGGTGGACAGTGTTCTGAAATTTACCCCAAAAAACCAATTTACGATATCCCTGCCTATCCAGAAATTCTTGCCGGCGATCTTACTGAGAAATTGTTGGAGCAATGCAAGCAATTTGAACCGGGTTTTACTTTAGGTGAACGTGCTGAAACTATCGAGAAACAAACGGATGGGGCGTTTATTGTCACTACAAATAAAGGCACGCAACACAAGGCACCAGTAGTTGCTATTGCTGGTGGACTGGGGAGTTTTGAACCGCGGAAACCCGTTCTTAAAAATATAGATTTTTACGAAGATAGAGGCGTAGCTTATATCATTAAAGATCCTGAAATATATCGAAATAAAAAAGTAGTCATTTCTGGTGGAGGCGATTCTGCCTTGGATTGGAGTATTTTTTTAAGCACTGTAGCCAGTGAAGTCACTCTAATTCACCGTCGAAATGAATTTCGTGGAGCTTTAGATTCAGTTGATAAAGTTCAAGAGTTAAAAGATAGCGGTCTCATTAATATCATTACACCTGCTGAGGTTACCGCACTTATTGGCGAAACCCAACTTGAAGCTATCGAGCTAACAAAATTAGGGGAATCTCCAGTACGCATAGAAACCGATAATTTCATTCCTTTATTTGGATTATCTCCAAAATTAGGGCCAATTGGGGAATGGGGTTTAGAAATAGAAAAAAATGCAATCAAGGTCAATAATGCTCTTGATTATCAAACGAACATCCCTGGTGTTTTTGCTATTGGCGATGTGAATACTTATCCAGGAAAACTGAAGCTTATCCTTTGTGGTTTCCATGAAGCGACCCTGATGTGCCAAGCAGCCTATCAAATTATTAACCCCGGAAAACGCTACGTATTAAAATACACTACCGTCAGCGGAATTGATGGCTTTGACGGTACACGAAAAGAAGCCCCCAAAGCTGTTATAAAATCAATAAATTAATGGAACAAGATATACAAATTAAAATTACAGATCGCGATGGAAAATTACATGAAATCGCTGCTCCCGTAGATATGGCTCTTAACCTCATGGAAGTTGTTCGGCTTTATGAACTAGCGCCAGAGGGTACCATAGGGGTTTGTGGCGGTATGGCCATGTGTGCCTCATGTCAATGTTATGTCTTAACGGAACACCCACTTCGTGAAATGCAAGACGAAGAAGAGGCTATGCTTAGTGAAGCCTTTAATGTTAAACCCAACAGTCGTTTGGGATGCCAAATTCAAGTTACTCCAGAAATGGAAGGTCTTGAAATTGAATTAGCTCCTGAAGATTAACTTTCGTTTTCAGTAAAAATTTACTCTAAAATATCCAATGCTAAAGGTAGAATTCGCTCTACAAATTTGGTGTATGCAAGCGTCGAAGGATGTAAATTATCCGAAGCTACCAAGGCTGGATTGATCAATCCCTCTTGAGTAATATCAGTGATGTATACGTATTTTAAGTTGTTTTCTGCACAATACGATTGTGCATAGTTGTTGTACAATTCGAGCTGTGCGCTAATGTTTAAGGCGTTACTACTTTGACCAAATGGGGTGTAGGCATAATCGGGTATAGACACGACAATTAATTTAGACGCCTCACCGCCTACCAATGAAATGGCCGTATTGACCAGTTCTACAAATTCAGTTTCATAGAGTGAAAAGGCTTTGTTTTGATATTGATTATTGACTCCTATTAGGAGAGTCACCAAATCAAAATCAGTTTGTGGCTCTGCTGATGAAATTTCATTTTTCAGATTGGTTGTTGTCCAACCCGTTTGTGCAATGATTTGAAGATTAAACGAATCAAGTGCAGTATAGCGCAGTTGTAAACTGTCTTTTAATTGTTCTGGAAACCGACAACTTTCACACACACTTTGACCAATAGTATAGCTGTCGCCAAGCGAAATTATTTTTATTTTTTTAAAGCTTCTAGCTTCTACAACAGGGGTTTGATTTTGAACACCACCAGTTTTCGAATGACACCCAAAAAAGGCGAAGCCCACAAACAGCGTTAGTATAGTTATTTTTAAACGAGTATTCATATTAATAACTTATTTGAAGGCATTTAATCCCGTAATATCAAACCCCGTAATTAATAAATGGATGTCATGCGTACCTTCATAAGTAATGACACTTTCTAGGTTCATAGCATGACGCATAATACTGTATTCACCACTAATGCCCATACCGCCTAACAGCTGTCGGGCTTCACGAGCAACTTTTATAGCCATATCGACATTGTTTCGTTTTGCCATCGAAATTTGTGCTGTAGTTGCACGATCTTCATTTCTTAATACGCCTAAACGCCATGTTAATAATTGTGCTTTTGTGATTTCGGTAATCATCTCCGAAAGTTTTTTTTGTTGCAATTGAAATTGTCCAATCGGTTTTCCAAATTGAATACGTTCTTTGCTATATCGTAAAGCGGTATCATAGCAATCCATAGCAGCACCAATAGCCCCCCAAGCAATTCCATAACGTGCAGAATCTAAGCAGCCTAGTGGCGCACCCAATCCAGATTTATTAGGTAAAAGGTTTTCTTTTGGAATTTTGACATTATCAAAAATAAGTTCTCCTGTAGAGCTTGCACGTAAGGACCATTTGTTATGCGTCTCAGGAGTTGTAAATCCGTCCATCCCACGCTCAACAAGTAATCCATGAATTCGGCCTTCTTCATTTTTTGCCCAGACAACAGCTACGTTTGCGATTGGAGAGTTTGAGATCCACATCTTAGCGCCATTTAATAGATAATGGTCTCCCATATCTTTAAAATTTGTAGTCATTCCACCAGGGTTACTACCATGATCCGGTTCAGTTAGTCCAAAACAACCAATCCATTCGCCACTTGCAAGTTTTGGTAAATATTTTTGACGTTGTGCTTCATTTCCATATTTCCATATCGGATACATTACTAAGGACGATTGTACCGATGCTGTACTTCGAACACCAGAGTCGCCACGTTCAATCTCTTGCATGATCAATCCATAGGAAATTTGATCCAAGCCTGCACCACCATATTCTGTGGGGATGTAGGGACCAAAGGCACCAATTTCGGCTAAACCTCCAATAATTTGAGTTGGAAATTCTGCGCGTTGTGCATAGTCTTCTATGATAGGAGAGATGTCTCTTTTGACCCAGTCACGGGCTGCACCTCTAACAAGTTTATGCTCATCAGACAATAAATCATCTAAGTTGTAATAATCAGGTGCTTCAAATAAATCTGCTTTCATCTCTATTTTTTAGTTTTAACTCATTTTTTAATCAAAAAAATGTGAATTAAATAATATTTAGACAAAAATACTTAATCCGCTTGTAAAATCTATAATTTTAAATAAAAATCTTTGGTGAGTGAAAGGTATTCTTTTGTGTAGTGATGGCGTGTAATTTCGATAGTGAGATATGTTGTTTTAATTGCTTTTTTTTGAAACGTGAAACATATCAAACTTCGTTTTATAGAACTCGATTGTTGCCCTCTGACGTTCAATATTCGACAGGGGAATAGACCTTTTTTTTCTGCTAATTTGATAAATGTGCTTTCTTCGCTATAAGGAAGCACTACATTGAATTGTCCAGATTTGGACAATAATTCGGAAACTGATTGTAGGAGGGTGTCAAAAGGCATGGCATCTTCAAACCGTGCTGTGTTTCGTTCCTCATTTTCTGTTTTAAAGGTATCGGTGTAGAATGGTGGATTTGAAATAATCAGGTCATATTGATCTTCGATTTCATCGGTAAACTCATCGAGTGCTGCGTGGTAACAAAATAAACGATCGCCCCAATCGGAGTTTTCAAAATTCTCAACACATTGTTCGTAGGCGGCATCATCAATTTCAAGGGCGTCTATAAGTTTGGCGTCACTTCGTTGAGCCATCATCAGTGCTAAAATACCAGTACCCGCACCAATATCCAAGACAGAATTGGGTTGTGCTTCTAAATCGGCCCAAGCCCCTAATAATACGGCATCCGTTCCAATTTTCATGGCGCAACGCGCTTGCTCAACACTAAAGTGTTTAAAACGAAAAGGCTTTGACATTACTCTAAGTATAATTCAATCAATCCAGGTGGGGTGTTGACTGTAATTGTTTTGGCTTCGCGATCCAGGCTTTTAATGAAATCATCGTTCATAGGAATCAAAATTTCTATGCCATCGCGATCTACTTCAAATAAGGGTTGAGCCGTGGAGTCATTAACCCCTTTAATGCTACCTACAGGTCCAAAGTTCTCATCTTTGAGTTGATAGCCAATAATTTCATGAAAATAAAATTTGTTTCCCTCTAGCTTAGGTAGTAAATTTAAAGGTAAATAGAGGTCACATTTTATTAAGGCATCTGCATCAGATTCATTGGTTACATCGTCAAATTTAAGTCGGAGTAAATCCGATTTATGCAGTTGCGATTTTTCAATAAAAAATGGAATTAATGTGCCGTTGACTTCTATGAAAATGGCATCTAAGTTCTCATAAATATCGGGTTGATCAGTATCTAGTTTTGCGAGAAGTTCTCCCTTAAAACTATACTTTTTTACGATTTTCCCCAAATAAAAACACTCTTCTTTTGTCATGATTTATGTCATAAAAAAAACCTGACAAATTTGCCAGGTTTTAAAGGTATAAAAAAAAATTAATTTTTTATTTTTCTTCAGTAGCTGGTGCTTCTGGTGCCGCTTCTTCAGCAACAACATCTTCAGTAACAACTTCTTCAGCAACAACTTCAGGAGCCGCTTCTTCAACTTCCGCAACAACTTCTTCAATAACTGGAGCCGCCTCTTCAATGACTTCTTCTACAACAGGAGCTGCAGCAGCAATTCGAGCCTCATTAGTCGCTTTTTCAGCTTCAAACTGTCTTACAGCTTCCGCTTCTTTAGCTTTTACTAAATCACTTTTCTTAGCGTCCACTTTGGTGTTTTTTTCTTCCACCCAAGCTTGAAACTTAGCCTCAGCTTGTTCTTCAGTTAAAGCGCCTTTTCGAACTCCACCAACAAGGTGATTCTTTAGCATAACACCTCTGTAGGATAAAATTGACTTTGCAGTATCTGTAGGT
>Ga0209533_1000530_pt1 | contig 36412 bp, 33 predicted proteins | sample COG_04_FD_184748 | JGI IMG/M metagenome (GOLD analysis project Ga0209533, IMG submission 184748) | Pelagic Microbial community sample from North Sea - COGITO 998_met_04 (SPAdes) (version 2) | ecosystem: Environmental > Aquatic > Marine > Neritic zone/Coastal water | place: Helgoland, sampling...
TTGAAGTATTCTTGGTAGAATTGAGGCGTGATGGTTTTTACACAACCAAAATCAAGCACCCATAGTTCGTCATTGAGGACTTTGAAGTTACCAGGGTGTGGATCAGCATGAAATACGAGTAATTCATGGATTTGATGTGCGTAGAAGTCCCATAGGGTTTGCCCTATATGATTGCGTTCTGCCTTAGTGGCGTCAGATTCGATGTATTGATCAAATAGGAGTCCATCTACCCATTGCATGGTTAGAATACGTTTGGTAGAAAGCTCAGGGTAATACTGCGGGAATTTGGTGTTAGGTAGGTCTTTGGATTTTTCTACCAGCTCCATTGAGCTTTTGAGCTCAAATTCGTAGTCGGTTTCCTCGCTGAGTCTGGCTTTAACTTCCTTGAGGTAGGGCTCAATAGTCTTTGAATTGAGCTTAAAAAGGCGCATGGCAATTGGTTTAACGATGGCTAAATCACTATTAAGGCTCTGAGCGACACCTGGGTACTGAACTTTGACGGCGTAAGTCTGTCCGTCTTTTTTGGCTTGGTGAACTTGCCCGATAGAGGCTCCTGCGACCGCTGATTGGGTGAATTCGTCAAAGAGTTCGTTAGGCTTTTTACCAAATTCTTTTTCAAAAGTTTTGACCACTAATGGGTAAGAGAGTGGGGGAGCTGAGTATTGCGCCTTGGAAAATTCATCAACATACTGCGATGGCATCATGTTTTTGTCCAAGCTGAGGATTTGAGCTAGTTTGAGAGGTCCTCCCTTGAGCTCACTAAAGATAGAGTAAGTTTCAGCAGCGGTAAAATCATGGAAGGCTTCCTCAGCAGCATCTCCATCTAGTCCTTTTTGCTTTTGTTTATATTTAAGGTAGTTGACACCTACTTTAACTCCTGTACCTGCTAACTTAGCAGCACGGGTTATTTTATGTTTAGGGATACTAGTTTGTTCGCTCATTTGAGTTGTTGGAAAGCAGTTTTAAATAGGGTTGGATAAGCATCGAAGCATTAAAAAATCTCTGCAAAGCCTCAAAACATTGTGGTTTGAGGTGTCATTAAAGAGTGTGCAGTGATTTTATTATCTCATGCCTGTGAGCTTAGGTAAAATAAACCTAAGCACATCGACGCCTGAATCAATAATCCCTGATTTAAGAGCATCCATAAGTACGCGCACAGTTTTTTCGATAAATGCATCTGTGTCTGCAAATTCAGCACTAGAATCATTGCAGTAGAAATGAATAAGCACGAGGAAGTGCTCAAAAAAGAGTTTATTATAATGCTCATCAATCTTGCTACGTTTAGCAATGGTTTCCTCTGCTAACCCTTCGTTAATAAGATCTGTAGCGTAATCGAGGTAGGCGTGGCGCATGCCTTTGAGCTTGCTCATGCGATGGTGTGGTTTTTGCGGAAAACACTCTACGACACGTGATCTGTGATTTTGAATGTGAGAAAAGTAAGTGAAGTAGAAAGCTAGGAGTTTCTGCTCGACTAAGTAGTCTTGATAATCTGAATCATTATGTAGTACGGCCAAGGTCTCTTCAACGGTGCTCGTCCAGTAATCTTGCTCTATGGCTTCAAAGCTAGCAAAGTGCTTGTAAAACTCAGCTTCGCCTAGACCTAACTCATCACAAAAGGCAAACACAGAAACTGGTGCATGTCCCTTGAGTAAAACGTGTCTAAAGTAAGCGTCACTAATACTTGATTTATCATGACTGTTTTTATCATGAGAGTGAGCCTCTACCACAGCGGTTGACTCAGATGCAGGGTTTGTTGATTCAGACATAGTAAGATAATAGCACTGTTAGAATAAATAAGGAAATATAATCCTAAGAATAAACGTGCTGTACATAGTAAAGTGTCTAAATAGTTTTTATCTTATACTGTTAATATTTTTACAAAAAGTATGATTTTTTCCTTGCGAGATTGAGATATACAAGTTATTTCTCTTCCACGCATTTTTTGCGGGTGTAGCTCAGTGGTAGAGCGCGACCTTGCCAAGGTCGATGTCGAGAGTTCGAATCTCTTCACCCGCTCCATTTATCTTAGTTATTTAAGTTAAAAACATGGCGCAAAAAAAAATTGCGGGTGTAGCTCAGTGGTAGAGCGCGACCTTGCCAAGGTCGATGTCGAGAGTTCGAATCTCTTCACCCGCTCCATCTTTTTTAAATAGATAAGAAAGGTAGTTGTTTTAATGAAAATTTCCTCTCGTTTACTGCCGTTTGCGGTGTTGTTGGTATCTTTGTTGTGGGGGAGCGCCTTTCCTGCGATTAAGGGGATTTACGCGCAATGGGAGATGTTGGGCGTGGAGCAGACCATGGAAAATCGTTTGTTGCTAGCTGGTTTAAGGTTTGCTGTAGCTGGTTTAATTCTGTTATTTTTGGCTAAACAACCTCTCAAGGATTTTAAAGCAACCCCCAAATGGCCTTTGTTAGGTTTTGCTCTGGGGCAAACGTACTTTCAATATATTTTATTCTACACGGCACTCTCTGTTTCTAGTGCTGTCCTAGGTGGTTTATTGACAGGTTTAGGTAGTATTTGGTGGTTATTATTAGCGCCATTGATGCTCAAGACTCCTTGGCCTAACTTAAAGCAATGGGCTTTGATTAGCCTAGCTTTTGTTGGCGTTATAATAGCGGTTTATCGCCCAGGGGCAGGGAGTGGTAATCCTGTAATGGGTGCTACGTTGTTTGCTGGCTGTACGCTTAGTGGGGCTTTGGGGTTAATCATCCTCAATAAAGTGCTCAAAACAATGGGAGCGAGATCTGCAACAGGCTGGGGCTTGCTCATTGGTGGGGTTTTGCTGACTCTGACTGGGTTTCAGGCTTGGGGCGATTTAGCTCAATTATTCCCACTTAAGGTGATTGGTTATTCTATTTACCTCGTGATAGTGTCAGCAGTGGGTTTTAGCGTGTGGAATTATCTCACTAGCTTGTTTTCAGTTAATTTATTAGCTGGCTACAGGTTTTTTATACCTGTTTGTGCTGTGGTGCTCTCTACCTTATTAGTAGAAGGGGAAACTCCTGGGGTGGGTATTTGGCTTGGTGGGAGTTTAGTTGTTATCTCGCTGATTATTTTGCATAGAGAGCAACATTCAGCTGATAATTGAAAGAAGGCTAAAAATATCAAAGCTTGATATTTAGTCATTTCTTGATAGTTTGCTACTGACTTATTAGCTAAATAAATAATAATATGATGAATGCCGTAAAAGTCGTAAAAGAGCAAGTTTTTCAGGGGCAGGGAGTGTCTCCTGGGATTGCCTTTGCCTACCTACGTGCTGTTGAAGATGAAACCTGGGAGAGACCGAGCCTCTATAGAATTAGTGAGCAAGAAATCGCCTCTGAACAGCGTCGTTTTAAAAAAGCTATTAAGCGAACCATTGCTGAAATCGAAGAGGTTAAAGATGAGTTAGCTGATTTTTCAGGTCAAGAGGAGTCGGCAATTTTTGAAGTACATAAGTTACTCTTGGAAGATGCTAAACTAATTAATCAAGTTATTCTTGGTATTGAGGAAAGACAGCAAAATGCTGAGTATGTATTTTATGCCGTTGTGCATAATTATACAGAAGCATTTAAAAAAACTAGTGATAAGTTTCTCTTAGATAAGGTGGCTGATATGATCGATATTGGAGCACGTGTATTGAAAAACTTTACTCCTGACAAATCTCCGCATGAGCATTTAGATGAAGAGGGTGATGATATCATTCTGGTGGCTTACGATTTAACTCCTTCGCAAGCTATTTTAATTCAGAAGTATCCTATTAAAGCATTTGTTGCTGAGCAGGGTAGCGGGACTTCGCATGCAGCTATTTTAGCTAAGACGTTTGATATCCCTTTTGTGGTGGGTATTGATAATGTGCAGACACATTTTAAATCTTTAAGTTTTGCTATTGTAGATGGAGATCAAGGCAAAGTCATTGTTAATCCAACTGATGAAACGATTGCTGTTTATAAAGAACTTCAAAAAAATAAAGAAAAAGTAAGAGAGAAGCTACAAAAAATTAAGGACCAAAAAAGCCAAACCAAAGATGGTGTGGCAGTAGCTCTTACAGCTAATATTGAATTTGAAGAGGATGTTGAACATGTGCTTAGGTCTGGTGCTCAAGGGGTAGGTTTGTTGCGTAGTGAATTTTTCTTATTACAAAATCAACGGGTCATTCCTAATGAAGAAAAGCAATGTAAGTTTTATTCTAAATTAGCTGCGCAGTTAAGTCCTAATACGATTACGGTAAGAACTCTTGATGCTGGAGGAGATAAATTGCCAGCAGTTGCTAATTTAAAATCGGAAGCTAACCCATTTCTTGGTTGGAGAGGTGTTCGTGTGTCATTAGATCATCAAGATTTATTCAAGCAGCAGGTAAAAGCTATTTTAAGAGCTAGTTTAAAGGGGCAGGTTAAAATGATGTTTCCTCTTATTTCTCACTGGGAGCAGCTCGTGGATTGTAAGCGCATTGTTGCCCAATGTAAGCAAGAATTAGAGAATGAAGGGGTAATACTACCTTATAAAATGCCTGTCGGTATTATGGTTGAGGTTCCCTCTGCTGTCATGATGATTGAAGAAATTGCTGCAGAGGTTGATTTCTTTTCTATTGGTAGTAATGATTTGATTCAGTACACTACAGCTGTAGATCGAGGTAATTCTAAAGTAGCTCACTTATATCAATCAGCTCATCCTGCTATTTTGCGTATGATTGATAAGACTGTTAAGGCGGGCTTGAACTCTGGAATTTCTACTAGTATTTGTGGTGAGATGGCTGGGGATCTTAATTTGTTACCTTTGACTTTGGGTTTAGGTGTGAGTGAATTATCTGTAAGCCCTAACGCTATACTTAGGGTTAAAGCAGCTATGGCGTCACTTAATATGCAAGATTGCCAAGATTTAGCCAATCAAGCGCTAAAGATGCATGATGGATCTAGTATTTATAAAATGAGCCAAGAGCTGGCGGCTTCTCATTATCCTCAATGGCTTTTAGTTTAGTCTATGCGTTGATTTTTACTTTACGTTTTTTGTTTTTACCTTTTTACTTCGAGATATGGATAAATTAATCACATTACTTCATTCTAATGCGGGTTATTCTCATGAGCAACTTGCTGAATATTTATCATTATCTCCTCAGGAAGTTGCAAATAAGATAAAGCAACTCGAAGAGGATGGTGTGATTTTGGGTTACACTTGTGTGGTTAATCCTGAGACACTTTCAGACGAGCGTGCTCGTGCTTATATTGAGGTTAAAGTCACTCCAGAGCGTGGAGGTGGTTTTGATAGAGTGGGCAACCGAATCGCTCGGTTTGACCAAGTTAGTAGCTGTATGGTACTTGCCGGAGCTTATGATTTATTAGTCGTAGTAGAAGGGTCTCATATCCGCGATATAGCTCAGTTTGTGACTGAAAAACTCAGCACCTTAGATGGGGTTATTTCTACAGCTACTCATTTTCATCTTAAAAGTTATAAAGAAGGAGGCATTAGATTTGCTTCTGAACCAACTCTTGAGAGAATGTCTGTTAGTCCATAAAAGTATTAATGATGGACTATCAATCTAAATTAAACCAAGAGGTAGTATCTCTGCCTAAATCTGGGATTCGTGAGTTTTTTGAGTTAGTTAATAATAGCTCAGATATCATTTCATTAGGCGTAGGAGAGCCTGATTGCCCCGCTCCTTGGGATGTGCGTGAGGCCGCTATTTACTCTTTGGAAAAAGGAGAAACAAGTTATACATCTAACCTTGGGTTGCTCGAGCTAAGAAAAGAAATCAGCACTTATGTTGAGTCAGAGGCTGACGTCTCTTATCGTGCAGAAGATGAAATTATTATTACAGTGGGTGTTTCAGAGGCTTTTGACTTAGCGCTACGTGCATTAGTTAATGAGGGTGATGAGGTGATTTATCATGAGCCTTGTTATGTGTCATATAGCCCAAGTATTGTGATGGCAAAAGGTGTTCCTGTAGGCATAAAAACAACAATTGAAGATAAATTTGAGCTGACACCAGAGGCTTTACAATCGGTTATTACAGCAAAAAGCAAAATTCTCATTCTTAATTTTCCTACAAACCCCACTGGAGCTGTGCTTTCAAGAGAAAGCCTTGAGGGGATTGCTAAGTTAGCTATTGAAAATGATTTAATTGTGTTTACTGACGAGATTTATCGTGAACTCTATTACTCTGAAGAACAAGCGGATGGCTCGATTAAGCCGTTGCTGTCTATTGCTTCATTGCCAGGTATGAAGGAGCGGACTATATTTTTACATGGCTTTTCTAAAGCTTTTGCTATGACAGGGTTTCGCCTAGGTTTTGCTTGTGCTCCAGCGCCTATTACTGATGCCATGATGAAAATTCATCAGTATAGTATGCTTTGCGCTCCTATCATGAGTCAAAGAGCGGCTATTGAAGCATTAAAAGGAGGTCGTAAGCTTATTAGCCCTATGAAGCAGCGTTATCATTCACGCCGCGACTTTATGATTAAAGCATTTCATGAGATGGGATTAGAATGTGTGGTGCCAGAGGGTGCTTTCTATGCTTTTCCTAAGGTGAGCTCTACAGGATTAATGGGTAAAGAGTTTGCATTAAAGTTTTTAGAACAATATAAGGTTGCTGTAGTTCCTGGTGAGGCTTTTGGTGAAGCGGGGCAAGAATATATACGTTGTTGCTATGCAGAAAGTATGGAAGTGATAAAAGAGGCTTTAGATAGAATGAAACAATTTATAGATAAACTTCCATCATAATGGCTAAGAAAAAAAATAATTATAAGGTCATTCTTTTTGATTTTGACGGGACCCTTGCTGATACGATTGAATTAGTCAGAACGGTTTCTAATGAATTGTCTGAAATTTACCATTTTAAAAAAGTACAGCCAGAAGAGGTTCGGGTCCTTAAAAAGCTAGATTTAAAGGGTTTTACTAAATATTTAGGTATAAAGAAGCGTTATTTACCTATTATTTTAGCTAAGGGGCAGCTGTTATTTAGGCGTCATTTAGCTGATATTGAGCTTTTTCCTGATATGTCAGATGTGTTGCGAGACCTTAAGAGTAAGGGCTTTAGATTAGGCATATTAACATCTAATGATGAGCATAATGTTAAGCAATTTTTAGAGCAAAATAACTTAAAAAATCATTTTGATTTTGTTTATGCTGGAGCTAAATTAGGTGGTAAGGCTCATCATTTAAAAATGATTCGTAGACGTCACAAACTTAGGCGTACTGAGCTCCTCTATGTGGGAGATGAAATTAGGGATGTTAAAGCATCACATCGAGCTCGTATAGATATAGCTGCTGTAAGTTGGGGGTTTAATACTCAAGAACGATTAGAGATGCTAAAGCCTAAATTTTTATTAAAAGAGCCAAAACAGCTATTAGAGACGTTGAGCTAGTATGCAAAAATTTCTATGTCTAGATGGGGGTGGTATACGAGGTTATTTAACAGCCTGTATTTTAGAACGCATACAATATAGACTACCTAATCCCACCAACAAAGATTTAACAAAAGAGAATAATTTGGTGGATTATTTTGATGTTATTACAGGCACATCAACAGGAAGCATCTTGGCGGCAGCCATTAGTTGCAATCGCTCAATTTCAGAAATTAAGAGTCTTTATGAAAAAGAGGGGCATGAATTTTTCCCTCATAATGATCAAAAACTAGGCGATAAATTTGGAGTTAAAGAAGTCATGCGAGGTAAGGTGAAACATGCTAATTCAGGCTTAGAAAAAGTATTAAAACGCCAATTTTCTAATGCAGATGGAACACTTATTACTATGAAAGATTTGCAGAAAAAAACACTCATTCAAAGTTATAATAATACTTCAAAAAAAGGTGTTGTTTTTGATTCTACATCTAGAGATGAAAGTATTGCGAATTTAGAATTATGGCAAGTAGTCAAGTCTTCTTGCTCTGCACCTGGTTATTTTGATCCACATCAATTGGAATATGCTGGGGTTGCAAGTGAAATGATAGACGGTGGAGTTTTTGCTAATAATCCAACTTTATTAGGGATAGCAAAGTCATTATTTCAAGATACTGTGATTCACTGCATGTCTGTAGGTACCAGTGAAAAGGATATGCAAAAAGAAGGTATTAAGAGGCTTAAAAGTTCTTCTGGGTTGTGGTCTTTAGCTATGGATTTGTTTGCTAACACCATGAGCAGAGTTCCACATCATACAGCCCAGTTTCTTATGTGGTTATTTGCAAAAAAGAAGTCTACTTACCTAAGATTTCAGATTGTGACAGGTAAGTCTATGGATATTGATGATGCTTCACCTGAGGCCTTTGACAAAATGAGGCAAATTGCAGATGAATACTTTACCAATTTCACTTCTAACAAAAAATTGCGCAAACAACATAAAATAAATGGTTTTCTCTACAGTCAAAACATGAGAATACTCAAACGCTGGGATACTCTAGTTTAGATAGAATAATGACAACATTAGATAAAAAGTCTTGGTTTTATGATTGATAGGCTTTAAAAACTTACAACATTTTTTACTTATACATTTCGTGATGATAAAAACACATAAAAACATTTTTTTAATTAACTTATTATTGGGAGTAGTTTTGCTCTTTCAAGTTGCTTTAGCCGAATTTCAGATTAATAGAGTTGTGGCTATTGTTAATGGTAAAATTATCACTCAAAGTGAATTAGAGATGATTATGCTACCTCAGGTACGCATCCTTTTCCAAAAATACCCTAATCAAGGCTCTCAATTCCAAGAAGAATTTAAGGAGGTGCAGAAAAAAACATTAGACGCCTTGATTGAGGAAAAACTTATTTTAGATGAGTTTGAGAACCTAGGAGGTCAAATCCCTGAAATTGCTATTAAAAATGCAATTAATGATGAAATCGAAGACGTTTATAACGGTGATGAAACTAAGTTCTATGCTAAATTAAAAGCTAGTAATTTGACTTTAGAAAGTTATGAAAAAATTATTTATAAGCGTATAGCTGTTCAAGCGTTAAAATCACAACAAATGAACAAGGTTTCACCACTAACACCTGATGAACTTAGCGCAGAATATAAGTTATTAAAGCCAGAGCTTAGAGATATTGCAGAGGATCAAGCTCAGTTTGATAAAATTTATATACCTAAGCCTAATCAATACAACCCTAATTTGTCAGCTACAGCTCAACAAAAAAAAGCTCAAGAAGTTATGGATAAACTCAAGCAAGGCTCAGATTTTGCTAGCCTTGCTAAGCAATATTCTCAAGATAGTTATGCCAGTGCTGGTGGTAAGTCTCCTGTAGTTAAGCGCAAGGATTTGTCCAGAGAGTTTGGAGAGCTTATATTTGATAATCCTTTAAATACAGTTATTGGGCCTTTAGAAGATAAGCTGGGTTACACATTTATCAAAATTAATGAACGAACATTAGCTAAATCTATGAGCTTGAATGAAGCTAAGCCTATTTTAGAAAAAAAAATCTCTATTAAAAAGCGTAATTTATTTTTACAAAGTTGGCTTGAACAATTGCGTGAAAAAGCTGAAATTAATATTAAGCTTTAAACCTAATTAGCTACCGCTATGTCTATAAAAATAGGAATCACAATTGGTGATCCAGCTGGTATTGGTCCAGAAATTATAGATAAAGCTCTTAAATCTGATAAGATACCTGATGCTGAGTATGTTGTTTATGGTCATGCTCTAGGAGTGCAAGCTGGTGCACCTAGTTTAGATAGTGCTAAAATCGCACTAGATGCTTTAGAGGAAGGGGCTAAAGCACTAAAAACTGGTAATATAGCAGCCTTAGTAACAGCGCCTATTTGTAAAAAAAACTTACAACAAGTTGGTTTTAATTTTCCTGGACAGACAGAGTTTATTGCTCAGAGGTTAAGTTCTAATTCACAACCATATTCAGTGGCCATGTGCATGACTGGCAAGCACTTGACTGTTGGCCTAGTAACTATTCATGAAGCGTTGGTTAAAGTACCTACATTACTTAATCAGAAACAAATCGAGCGAACAGGTGGTTTATTGACTGAATTTTGCCTTAAAAAAGGCATTCTAAACCCTCGTATCGCTGTTTTAGGATTGAACCCTCATGCAGGAGAGCAAGGCCTCTTTGGTAATGAAGAACAAACTGTAATTACTCCTGCTATTGTAAATTTAAGCAAAATCTTTCCTCAAGCTATAATTTCAGGACCGCATAGTGCAGACACGCTATTTCATCAGGCTTACCATGGAGATTATGATGCGGTACTTTGCATGTATCATGATCAAGGCTTGATTCCTTTTAAGCTCGTTGATTTTGAAGAGGGTGTAAATGTTACTCTAGGTTTACCTCACCCTAGAACTAGTCCTGATCATGGAACCGCTTTTGATATAGCTGGGAAAAACATAGCTAATCCTAGTTCGATGATAGCAGCTATTAAATTAGCTTATCAGCTAGGTTAAATATAGGTCTAAAAGTAATGAATAACTGCTATTTTAGTTGATATATGCTAGAAGCTGTAGGAAGTTTATTTAATAAATATTTTTCAATCATTTAAACATTTATTTTTTTGAGTATACACCAATTACACATACCTATTAAATGGAGAAACACTAAGCTTTGCAGTTTAATTGTGGCTAAGTGTATACTAGCTATAGTTTTTTTACTATGGCTATGGCTCGTATTTGTAGGAGCGCCCAGGTTTTTGGTTGATAAAATTACCCTGCAAGCAGAAAAAAAGCTAAACGCCCAAGTAGAAATTGGTAGCGTAAAGCTGCTTTACCATTTGGGTGGTTGGCGTGCAGAAGGTGTTTGTGTAACTCTACCATATCGAGATGAGTTAACTATAGAAGTTGATTTTGAAAATATGAGTTGGATAGGTAGCTGGCTTTCAGGAATAAAATTAAACCAGAAAGGGAATCTCAAATTGCAAAAAACTAATTTTAAGTTAAGCGAGCGTAGTAATGTTGCAAAAACTTGGCAATTAGCTAAAAACTTAGATTGTCTAGTGAGTTGGGATATAGCTCAGAATGAGTTCAAGTTAGATTTCAAAAGAGGGCAAATTCTAGATATTATTTGCCGTCAAGTTACAGTTAGCGGTAGAATTAATGAGCTAATAAAAGGTGACACAGAGTCCTCTAATCTAGCCACAAAAAATGTTACAGTAAAACAAGGTCTACCAAAAACAAAGCAGCAGCAGTTTTTTGAAATATTAAGTATTTATGAGCTTTATTTAAAAAAATGGCAATTAGCTCAAAAGAATATTTCTCTACAAGGTCAAATAGCTATAACTTCACTAAAAGAGGGTAGGTTTAAAGCTCAAGGAATCTTGTTTGCTCAAAACTGGATCATAAACAATGAGCCTTTATTTAGCAAAGGGCATTGCGAGTTTAATCTAAATGAGCAAGACTTAGTTATAGAAAAAATTGAGCTCCACAAAAATAAAAAACAATTACAAGCTCACGCAAATCTTAATTTAGTTAGTAAAAAAGTTAATCTTCACATGAAGAGTGATTTAGGATTATTTAACTATTTTGATGACTTTTTTCCAAATAAATTCATCTGGAAAATTAAAGACATTGATACTGAAAATATAGAGGTTACAGCTAATGCTAGTTGGGATCAGTTATCTACTCTAAAGCCAACACATTATGATATTAAGGGTGGATTATCTCTTGCGCGAGGTTTCATAGATGATCAATATTTTGATTCTTTAAAAGCCCAATTTCACTTTAAAGATAATCAAGGAATTTTACAGGATTTAACACTTATATCTAAAGATAAAAAAAGTGTCTTAACTTATTTAAGAGGGGAGAACCAAGCTCAATACAAAGTAGAATCAACACTTAATTTAGCTTGGAGCCAAATATTACTTAAACCATTTAATTTTAAAAAATATTTAGCTAATTTTGTAGATACTAAGGACTCCAAAATCAAATTAAAAGCAGAGGGACTGAATTATTTAAACGAACATGTATGGCAAACAGAGCTGGATTTGCATGCTCAAAAAATTAAATATTTAGATTTACATATCTCTGAATTCAAGTCCGCTATGTTCTTTTCTCAAGATGAAGCTCGTTATAAAGACACTTTAATAGCCTTAAGTCCTAGCCATAAAGAATCTTCACAACCATTCATCGAAAACACATGGCATCAATTTTGTAAAGCAGAGGAAATTACATCAGATAAAAATACAGGTATTTACAAGATTAGAGGACTTGAAGGGCAGTTTTTTCCTCACTTATTAATTAATACTCTTACTCGTTCCTCTAATGATTATTTGAGCAATTATCAGTTTAGTAATCCTCCTTATATTCAATTTAATGGACGATTAGGAGGTGATCAAGATAGTGAATGGCTTGCTAGAGTTAAACATGATCAGATAGCTAAGATTAAATTAGGAAAGACAATTTTGCCTATAGAGCAAATAGATGTCAAAATTTCACGAAAACAACAAGAGTTACAAATATCGAATGTTGCTGCTAAAATTTGGAAAGGGGATTTAACCGGTATGGTGAAATTCCACCTCCCAAATCAAGTAAAACAGAGTAAACCTTTATCATGGAGAGCTAACCTAAGCGCTAAAAACATGATTGCGGCGAGTATGAGCGAGTATTTTAACTTTAAATCAACAGGAGAAGGTGTGCTAAATGCTAACTTGCAACTCTATAATACAAGTGATCAATTAAGCTCATTAATAGGCAATGCCTATGTTGAATATAAGGAAGGTTCTCTATTTTCAGTTCCCATATTTGGTCCTATTTCCACTATTCTATCAAAAATGACAGGGAATAAGAATATGGGTTACCAGCAGTCAACACGATCTAATGCTAAATTAAGTATTGCGAATAATAACATTCATATTCAAAGACTTGACCTGCGTACTAATTCATTTAAATTTGAAGGGCAAGGTGTTATAGGTTTAACTAGCCCTCATCAATCAGAAATTGTAATTTCGACAGAGACTAGAGGGTTATTAAATATTCTAAAATACCCACTCACTCCACTAACTAAATTTTTAACCTTTAAAGGAAGTGGAGCGCTTAAAGAAATTAATTGGGGTGTTTCACCTTTAAGTAATAAAAACTATTCTATAGAACCCCCAGTACTACCCAGCATGCAAGAATTCAGTTTGCAAAATCAAAATATAAATTTATAAATCTAAAAAAATGACCATAAACTCTTCAACTAAAATTCTCATATTAGGAGCATCAGGACTCATCGGTAATGCTCTTATTACAAACCTTACGCAAAAAGGTCATCAAGTTATTGCTGTTTCCAGAAGTTATAAAAATAAGTCTGAAAAAACTGATATACAATGGATAGATTTAAGTTTAGAAAGCTTGGTTAAATCGCTTAATCAAGGAGTAGATATCGTCATAAATTTAGCTGGTGAGACTATTACCCAAGCTTGGACAAAAGAGAATTGGAATAAATTCGAAGTTAGTCGCATAGACCTTACTCAAATGTTAGTCACCGCTATTGAAAAAACTCCAGTAGAGATGAGACCTAAGCAACTTATTAATGCTTCAGCTATAGGCTATTATGGTGATACAGGGCAAAAAATAACTACAGAGAGTGCAAAACCAGCTGTAAATAATCCTCTAGCTCAATTATGTGTGGATTGGGAGCAAGCAGCATTTAAAGCTGAGTCATCAGGAGTCAAAGTAGCTGTAATGCGAATAGGCTTAGTCTTAGGTAAAGAAGCTCGTGCATGGAAGATGCTCAAGCAAGTATTTAAAATAGGAATAGGTGGTAGATTAGGTGACGGCAAACAAATCATGGCTTGGATACATCTTGATGATGTTATTGGAGCTATTTTGCATATTATAAATAATGAGCTTTCTGGGGCCTATAATTTTGTCAGTCCTCAGCCTGTTAGTAATCAAAAATTTACTGAAATTTTGGCAGCTTCAGTAAATCGTTGGGTATTTTTGCCTGTTCCTGCATTTGCACTTAAACTTAAATATCAAGGCTTTGAAGAAGTGCTGCTCAAATCACAAAATATTGCCCCACAAGCTTTACTGGATTCAGGCTATGAATTTAAGCATACTGATTTAAAAATTGCTTTTGAAAGCTTGCTAGATTAAAAAGTAATGATGAAAAAGCTCTACTTTTATTTACTCTCTTTACCTTACTTTTCTTTGGTTAAAGCTGAGGAAGCTAAACATTTAACTATTGATGAACGTATTGATCAGGCGTTTTCGCCTATTGTAGAGAAAATATTTTCCGTATTATTCTATCCAATTTCTATTGGAGAGGCTCAAGCTCCAATTATTTTATTATGGTTAGCTGCTGCAGGGATTTTCTTTACTTTGTGGTTTAAGTTTATCAATTTACGTATTTTCAAACTTGCGTTCAATACCCTAAGAGGCAAATACAGCGAGGATGATGCCACTGGAGAAATTACACATTTTCAAGCATTAAGCTCGGCACTCGCCGCAACAGTTGGATTAGGAAATATTGCTGGTGTCGCTATTGCTATAGGCAAGGGTGGGCCTGGCGCTGCATTTTGGATGGTTTTAGCAGGTTTTTTAGGCATGACTACTAAATTTGCAGAATGTACACTAGGTGTTAAGTATAGAGAGATACAACCTGATGGAACAATTGTAGGCGGCCCCATGTTTTACATTAAAGAAGCATTTAGTCGAATAAAAGTAGGCTGGTTGGGTAGTGTGTTTGCCTTCATTTTTGCAGTGTTTTGTATCGGTGCAGCTTTTGGTGCAGGCAATATGTTTCAAGCTAACCAAGCCTCTTCTCAGATTGCTCATTTACTCAATCTGCCTACTGGCAGTGGTTGGTTATTAGGTCTTGTTTTTGCCGTAGTTGTAGGATTGGTAATTATTGGAGGTATTCGCAGAATCGCCAAGGTAACTAGTAAATTAGTCCCATTAATGTGTGCAGTTTATTTGATTATGGGACTCATTGTACTCATTGCTCATGCTAGTGAGCTAGGATCAGCAGTGAATTTGATTGTTCAGCAAGCTTTTAACCCTGACGCTGTCGTTGGGGGCTTACTTGGGGTTTTGCTTATTGGTTTGCAGCGCGCTTCATTTTCTAATGAGGCAGGTATTGGCTCAGCACCTATTGCTCATGCCTCAGTTAAAACTAACCATCCAGCAAGTGAGGGGGTGGTGGCCGCGTTAGGACCATTTATTGATACTGTTGTAGTTTGCTCTATGACGGCTTTAGTAGTAGTTGTTACGGGCGCTTATCAAATTGCTGATGTTGATGGCGTCACTATGACTTCGAAAGCCGTGAGTAGTGTGAGTGGTAGCTTTGAGGTTATTTTAGGAGTTGCTGTGATATTGTTTGCTATATCTACCATGATTTCATGGTCTTATTATGGACAACAATCGTGGCGTTATATTTTTGGCTGTAATCAAAGAGCTGAATATACCTATAAAATCCTTTTTTGCTTATTTATTATTTTAGGTTCAGCAATGAAAATTGGCTCAGTATTAGATTTTTCTGATGCCATGTTATTTGGTATGGCTATTCCTAATATTATAGCGGTAGTTATTCTTGTGCCTATTGTCAGCCTTGAATTTAAAAAATACCTAGCTTACACTAGAAAAAAAGATGCCGAATAACTTCAGCAAAATCATTATAGTATCACTTACTATTTCTTTATGTCATTGCAATAAGCATGACACCTTGGAATCAAAATTATCAGAAAAGATAGATGTTGCCTCTGATTTTTTAAGAAAAGATTTAGATTATGTAGGTGTTGATACATGTAAAGCTTGCCATCAACAAGAGTTTGAAGAATGGCAAAACTCACATCATGATCAAGCTATGCAAGTAGCTAGCTCAAGCACTGTTCTTGGTGATTTTACTCATAATAATAGTTTTGAACATGCAGGAGTTAAATCTGTATTTTCCATACAGAATGACAAGTATTGGGTGACCATAACTGAACCAGGTTTAGCAACCCAAACTTATGAAATCATCTATACGTTCGGTGTGGAGCCCTTGCAGCAATATTTGATTAAGGCTGATGGCGGAAAATTACAGGCTCTAACAGTTTGTTGGGATAGCAGACCAGAAGACGCAGGCGGTCAGCGTTGGTATCATATATATCCTGATATTCATCAAGCTCAAGACCCTATGCTACATTGGCAAGGCGCTTTTTTTAATTGGAATCGTCAGTGTGCAGACTGCCATAGCACAGGTTTGAAACGTGATTATAATGATAGTCTTAAAGAATATCACACGACCTTCACTGAAATTAATGTTTCTTGTGAGGCCTGCCACGGTGCTGGAGCTGAGCATGTAGCCTGGGCTAAATCAGTAGGTAGCCAGAATTACAGCACTGATGAATTTAAAAATCTCACAGCCAAAGATATGGGTTTAAATGTTGATTTTTCAGCTAATGATAAAGGATTTTGGACTGTAGACCCAGAAACTAAGAAGCCAAAACGCTCAGAACATCTTGTCAACCACGTTGAAACCCAAACTTGCGCGGCTTGCCACTCACGTCGTGGAGCACTTGAGGATACGGGGGATATGACCAGTAATGACAAGAGCGGTTATCATGATAAATTTGAATTAAGTTTATTGCAGGAAGGTCTCTACCATGATGATGGGAAAATTCTTGATGAAGTCTATGTTTATGGCTCATTCATCCAAAGCAAAATGCATCATAAAGGGGTGCGTTGTACAGATTGTCACAACCCACACAGCAATCAACTCAAATTACCTGTGACTCAAGTCTGTTTCCAATGCCACGCTCCCAATGAGTATAACACGCCTAAGCATCATCAACATACCTCAGAGGTTAATTGTGTAGACTGCCACATGCCAGAAAAGCATTATATGGTCGTAGACGGCAGGAGAGATCATAGCTTTAGAATTCCACGCCCTGATTTAACTGTTAAATATCAAACTCCTAATGCTTGTCAAGTTTGCCATAATCAGGATAGTGAAAATATATTATCGGATCAGCAACTCAGTGACAGTTTTCATGCTTGGACAGATAACAAGTATAAAAATGAGAGTCTTTCAGCTCTTATAAAGCAAAAAGATAGGCAATTGCATTTTTCTGAGTTACTTGCACCAGCTAGAACAGATGCTAAAAAATCTCCTCAAGCGCTCATAGCGTTAATACAAGACAGCAATCAGCCTGCCATTGCTAGAGCGACAGCACTTAATAATTGGGGAAATTTAGTCCAATCCGCTTTAGATATTAGAGTGTTACAGCCTTGCTTAGAGGATGAGAATCCTCTTGTAAGAGCTTCAGCTATCTATGCCCTTAACTCGGTTAATAGTTCACAAATCATTAATTTTGCCATAGCTGGGTTACAAGACAAGGTTAAAATTGTGCGCCTTGCCTCAGTTAGGTTCTTACGCCAAGTACCACGCCAGCAAATGACTGATACACAGTGGCGCAAATTCCTCATCGGTTTAGATGAATTTAAAGCCTTACAAGCCATTCACTTGGACAAAGCTGCAGGACATCTTACTCTTGCATATACGGCAGAGCAGGAGCAAAAATTTGATCAAGCTGAAACTCATTACTTGCGCGCTATAGAGTTGGAACCCCATAATTTTATTGCTTATTTAAATTTTGCTGAATTTCATTACACAAGAGGGAATGCAGATCAAAGTTATCAGTATTTACAAAAATCATTAGAAGCAGCGAAACCTTCAGATACCAGTTACGGTGTCGTCGCTGATGCGATGGCTCGCTACTATATTCGTAACAAGGATTATACTAAAGCTATGCCTTGGTTAAAATTAGCAGCTCAAAAACAACCTAATAATGCAAATGCCCAGTATTTCTACGGTGTGGCACTAGATAGTCAAGCTACATGGAAAGAAGCGGAGCCATATTTGCTTAAAGCCATAGAACTAGCTCCCTACAATCAAACCTACAGTCAAGGTTATCTGGCTCTCAAAAAGAAGAATAATTTATAGTTATTTTTTGACATTAATACAAAAAATCCTACTAACATAAAAGTTAGTAGGATTTTTATTTGAATAAGTAATTAAATTACTTAGCAAGAATACTTTTGCCCGTTGAGAGCAAGTCATCACAAGCTAATTTTAGGCGTTCACACAAGCCTAATTCAGCTTTTTTGAGATAACTACGTGGATCGTACTGACCTTTGACTCCTACTTCGCCATCTATTTTAAGCACACCTTCGATGTTGCTACAAATGTGAGAGACAATAGGGCGGGTGAATGCATATTGTGTATCTGTATCAATGTTCATTTTGATTACACCGTAATCGAGAGTCTCTCTTATTTCGCTGAGCTCAGAACCTGATCCACCGTGGAAAACCAAATCCATTTCTGCATCATCACCATACTTTGCCATAACAGCTTCTTGTCCTGCTTTCAAGATTTTAGGGTCGAGTTTGACCGCTCCTGGTTTATAAGCTCCGTGTACATTACCAAAAGTAGCAGCAAAAATATACTGTCCAAGACCATCTAAACCTTCATAAACGGCTAACATATCCTCTGGAGAGGTGTAGAGCTTGTCAGCAGGCAGTTCTGAATTATCAATACCATCTTCTTCTCCACCAACAACACCAGCTTCAATTTCTAAAATAATACCAAGTTCAGCACACTTTTTGAGCCATTCTTGTGAAAGAGCAATATTCTCGTCAAGTGGTAACTCAGATGCATCTAGCATATGAGATTGAAAGAGGGTGGTTGAGGCTCCATTAGCTAAGCGCTCTTTTGAGGCTTCTAGTAATGGCCCTAAAAATGATTCAGCTTTTGCTGGTTGACAATGATCTGTATGCAAAGCAATTAAGACATCATATTTCTCAGCCAATCTATGAATCGCTTCGGCAAGAACTATAGCTCCAAAAGCTTCATCCGCAACAGCTGTTCCTGATGCAAATTTAGCTCCACCTGTTGAAACTTGAATGATACCATCTGACTTTTTCTCTGCAAAGGCTCTAAGAGCGCCACTGGCTGTTGCTAATGACGTGACATTGATGGCTGGGTAAGCGTAACCTCCATCTTGAGCTTTTTTGAGCATTTGAGAGTATTGCTCTTTAGTTGCTATAGGCATAATATATGTGGGTTTTAATGAATATTAACATTTAAGTTTAATGTTAACAATTGGCGCTCCCGACAGGACTCGAACCTGTAACCTACGGATTAGAAATCCGGTGCTCTATCCAATTGAGCTACGGAAGCAAAACCAAGTGCGTGGACTATACCTATATTATTGAAATTGGGTCAATCTTTTTATGTCAATTTATCAATTATAAAATTGTAAACTTATGAAAGCAGGTGAGTTCTTAAACTATAGTAAAATACAGTGTAATTATTGCACATATTTATAAAGTCCAACAATATATGTAATGCAACATTAAATGTGTGTTTAATGTTGCATTACATTGGAAGTTTAAATTTATCATCGTTTGGTTTTGTTATGTTGAAAAAGACTTATGTTGCAAAAGACTTTAGATGTCTTTTATTAAAGAAAAACCGTCTTGCGTAACAATCACTTGTTTTTTTCTTTTTTATATGAGCAGTTAAAACAAATGTGCCATCCTTATTTAGTTTGTAATACCAGTTATTTATATCAGGTTTCAGTTTTTCTATATCCTCAAAGTCTAATAACTTTAATTCACTTGGAAAACTTCCATGAATATTTTTGTATTCTGACAATAAACGAAACAATTGCCTTCCATTACTTACTTTGATCATAAGTTCATAATTTTTCTGACTTTTAAAGATATTTGATTGCTGAATTAAAGCTAATACTATCAAACAACTAAAGACTATCACGCTTACTTTAATTGCTTTTTTAATAAACTTATTCATATCAAACACTATTTCAGCGAGTTGCCAAAAGGATAACAAGTTAATTTTAACAAAGCAGATGACATTACTCGCTGTTTATTTTATAGTGTTTTTTTTCATATGATGAATATTGATTTAAGCCTCAAGCAAGAAACTAACCTGTCGCCACAGATGCAGCAGTTTTTTGGGATTTTGCAGGCTAACAATCAGGAGTTAGGTCAACTTATTTCTCAAGAAATAAGTGTCAATCCAGTGTTGGAATATCAGATGGATAAGGCAGATACCCCATCTAATCAAGATGAGTTTATTGATGAATTTGATTACAATAACTGGAATGAAGATGATCTAAACAAAGACTCTTTTGAAGCTGATTTAAAAGATAAATCTATTGTTGATTGGGGTGATATAGACGGAGAATCACGAGAACATGAAATTATTTTTTCTACAGCTTCACAAGAAAAATCAGTTGAATCGTACGATTTTGCTTATGACTCTATATCTGTCGATATATCATTACCAGAGTATTTAAATCAACAAATTCAGACTTTGGATTTAGGTTCAGAATTATTAGCAAACTGTGTGTACCTCATCGGATGTTTAGATAATCGTGGTTATTTTGATGAAAGTGCTGACTCATTAATAGAGAGTGTACCTTATAAAGACTTTTTTGATGCTGCCCTAATAGTTTTTAGGGATTTGGATCCTGTTGGTGTAGGTGCTTTTGATTTACAAAGTTGTCTTATTATGCAGCTAGAAAAAATGATGAATGCCTCAGTTTCGTTATCTGATAAATCAGTCATTCAATTAGCTTATAAGGTAGTCAAAGATGAGTTTGTTAAGCTGTCGAAACATCAATATGCATCAATTATCAAAAACCTCAAAACTACAGAGACTGCTTTAGAAGAAAGTTTAGCTCTTATTCACACACTCAACCCTGCTCCAGGTTTAATATACGAATCAAATACCGCTGCAGAAGTTCTTATGCCTGATATTGATTTGTTCTGGCAAGAAGACGGCAGTTATAAATTAGAATTAAATCAAGCTTTAATACCCACACTGAGCATTAATCAGCAATATAAACAACTAGCATTGAATCGTAATGAGTCAGCCGAATCTATAAAGTTCCTAAAGAATCAAGTTCAGAATGCTAAATTTTGGCTGTATGCAATTAAGCAGCGTGAAGAGACTCTACTATCTATCACGAACGTTATTGTTGAAACTCAGCTAGCTTATTTAAAAGGTATAGGCCCTCTAATGCCACTAAGCATGCAAGATATAGCTCAATCGTTAGGCATTCATCAAACCACAGTATCTAGAAGTATCTTTAGTAAGAACCTACAGACTCCTGATCATATATATCCGCTTAAATCTTTACTATCTAAGGCTTATCAGCTTAAAAGCGGTGAGCATATAGCTTTGGATACTATTTTAACTCAAATCAAACAGCTCATTAACAAGGAAAACTCAGTATCCCCTCTTTCTGATAAGAAAATAGCTGAACTACTCGAACAATTAGGCTATAACATTCCTACAAGAACAGTGAGTTATTATAGAGAAAAATTAGGTTATTTACCTGCTCATTTAAGAACTACCCAAAGTCGCTAAATTATAGATATGTTAACTTTTATTCTAAAACATAAATATTATATAGCTGTTGTTCTAAATATCTCTATGATTTGTGTTGCTTGGATTAATTGGCATGGAGTCTCTAAAATTTTTGAAACTCCAGAAAACATTAAATCTTACACTTGGTTAAAAGCAGTTAATCAGGAGCCTGCGCCCCAAACCTTTAAGCAATCAACACTACCTAAAGGAGAGGTGTTAAGAGCAGAGCAACTTTATTCTATATCTAAAGACCTGCTCAATAAACCAGAGCAAATAAATGCCATTAACACCTATTTAAAACATCATTACTTAACGAATTACAAAACATTAAATTCAGCCAATTATTTAGTCGGCAATTATCAAGTTGTAGAAACTCGTGAGCTAACAAAAGATGATTGGATCACACAAGGTCTATCTATAAATTTACAAGCTATTGAGCTGATTCATGATGAATTAACTTCTAATTGGGTTACTTACCCATTAGAGGTAACATTATTATTACCTCAAACTAGAACTCATGAATTACCTCTAGAAGAAGGCACTAAGCTAGAGCTCAGATCATCTCAAGCTATTAGTATCATTCATTTTTATCTGCCCAAGCAGAACTCTGCTTCAACTAGATCATTGATAGATAACTTCACGCCAAGAGTGATAGTTGTTCCTATAGGCCAGCACTTGAATTTAACTGGTCAAAGCAAGCTTATATCCATTCATCCCCCTAAAGAGCTAAATATGCAAGCATTGCGCTCAGAATAAAACTACCCTTCTCATGATCTCTATCTCTAACTTAAGCATTCAATATGGCGAGCGATTCCTTTTCAAAGATGTCGCTTTTGCTCTACCTCCTAAACAAAAAATGGCCTTAGCTGGCAAAAATGGTGCTGGAAAATCAACTCTGATGAAATGTTTAGCAGGCGTTGAAGAAGCCAAGACTGGTAAAATAGAATCTCCTCAGGGCTTTAAAACATGTTATCTACCTCAAGAAGGAATCCACCGTTCAGGAATCACAGTGTACGATGAAGTACTTAGTGGATTTGAGCAAGAAGTAGCGACACAAAAAGAAATTGATAAATTAAGCGAAGAGCTACAAAATTTAGATAAATCATCAGCTCAATATTTAGAGCATTTACAATTAATTGGAGAGTTGGAGCTTGATCAAAACACTCAGAACTTACATCAAATTAAGCCTAAAATAGAATCGATTCTCTTTGGTTTAGGTTTTAGTAAAGATGATTTAACTAAAGATTGTTCTGAATTTTCAGGCGGTTGGCAAATGCGTATGGCATTAGCTAAGATTTTAGTACTAGAACCAGATTTACTCCTCTTAGATGAGCCTACTAACCATCTAGACATCGATACTCAATACTGGTTAGAAAACTATTTAAAAGAATTTAAAGGAGCATTGTTACTTATTTCGCATGACCAAGGTTTATTAGACACCTTATGCAATAAAACCCTAGCATTACATCATGGACGAGCTGAAATGTATCATGGAAATTATAGCTTTTATTTGAAAGCTTACGTAGAACGCAAAGAAATACTCAAAAAACAAGCTGCAGCACAACAAAGAGAAATAGAAAAGATTCAACAATTTATTGATAGATTTAGATCTAAAGCTACCAAAGCAGCACAAGTACAAAGTCGTATAAAACAGTTAGAAAAAATAGATATTATAGAAATTGAAGATGATGAGAACTACATGCAGTTTCATTTTGCTAAGCCCCCTTCTTGTTCACATCATTTATTAAAGATGCAAAAAGGTTATAAAGCTTATGGAAAGAAAAAGATTTTAGAAAACTTTGATTTTGAACTTACTTTTGGTGAGCATATTGCCCTAGTTGGAGCTAACGGAGCAGGAAAATCAACTTTTTGTAGGCTTGTTTCACAACAGGAATCATTGGATCAGGGTGATTTAGAGGTCAGTGCTAAGGTCGCTATTGCTTATTTTTCTCAAAACCATGTAGATGAACTAGATCCTAATTTAACTGTATTAGAAACTGTTGAATCAAGTGCTGCAGCTGAGCAGCGTCCACTTGCTCGTAGTTACCTCGGTTGCTTCTTATTTCAAGGTGATGATGTCTTCAAAAAAATTGGAGTATTGTCTGGTGGAGAGCGCTCTCGTGTTGCCTTGGTTAAAATGCTCATGCAGCCAGCTAATTTGTTAGTTTTAGATGAACCCACTAATCATTTAGACATTATTTCACAACAAATTTTACAACAAGCTCTCCAAGAATACCAAGGAAGTATTATTATTGTTTCACATAACAGAGATTTTTTAGACCCTATTGTAAGCAAAACTATAGAATTTAGAGCTCATCAATCACCACGTATTTTTCATGGTAATTTGACATACTATCTAGATAAACGACAACAAGAACAGACACTTACTAGTCCTACTCAAAATACAGTTGCTACAACAACTAAATCTCCTCAACCCACTACTTTAGTTCAGCAATCAACCATACCAACGGTTAATCCTACTACAGGTAAAAAACTCTCACCTAAAGAGTTACGCAAACTAAGAGCTGAAGCGCGAGCTAAAGAACAAAAAAGCAAATTAACGCTAGAGGTTGTAGAAGCTAATATTTTAGAACTAGAAAATACGGAAAAAGAGTTAAATATCCAGTTAGCTAGCCCTGAATTGCATCAAAATACTCAACAACTACAATTAGTCCTAAAACAGCAAGCTTTATTAAAGAAAAAGCTTACAGAAGCCTACAGTCAATGGGATAAGCTATCTGTATAAATATAACCTTTGGTTAATTGCAATTGGCTGAAAATAAATTATTGAGCCAAGGATTCTTCAATAAAAATATTTTCGAGGCTTGCTGTGATTTGACTAATGTAACGGTTAATATGTTTATCAATCATCGATTGATTGAGCTCTACAAATTTATTTAAGTGAGGTGGAGCTGTATTACTTTGTGGATTAGAATAGTAAGTAATTAGCTGATTGATCTCATCAATGGTAAAATTTTCATTATAAGCTCTGGCAAACTTTTTACTCCAGTTAATATTTTTCATTTTCTCGATACTTTTAATTACAGTATCTTCAATAGATTGTTTATTAACAGCTATTTCAGCTGGAGTTAATTTGCTATACTTAATATTGGCACAAATATCAGAGACATTAATACTTTCTATCACTTGAGAACTTTCAAATAGATCAAGAGCCGCTTGATTTATTTGAGCTTTATCCCTAGCAAACAAAGGGTTAATTAATAAACTGACAGTTAAAAAAAAAGTTAATTTAAACACATTTTTTATTTTAGGATTTTTTATTTCTTTTGCAAGTTTTTTTAAAAAAAAAGAAAAAATTATAAAGAAACATTGATAAATAATTAGTTAATAGAAGCATCTACAGTGTTTTTACTATAATCCCAGAAGTTAACTTCTGCGTTTTGACTTCTGAACCTTAATGTTTTCTTATCCAAGTTATGATGAGTTTCTATGTGACGCACCGTCCCAAAATTCACTCTCATGAGTACAGATGAGGTAATGGCTGTTCGATCTTTAATAATAACTCCATCAATAAGTGAGCTATCTAAAATACCTGTAGCTGTAAATAAAATATTTTTACCTCGAGCTAAATCACGTGATAAAAATACTTTGTCAATTCTATCTTCCCAGCCTTCTTCGATAAGAAATTGCTTTTCAGCATCATCAATAACCCAAATTTTAGCTTGTAAGCCTCCACCTAAACAGCGCATACCTGCCGCAGAAAGAACACATTCTGGACTACCTCCAATGCCCATGTATAAATCAACTCCTGAATCTGGTAATGCTGGTGCAAGAGCTGCAGTAATATCACCATCAGTAATCATACGTAAACTCGCTCCTAGCCTTCTTATAGCATCAATAATATATTGATTTCTAGGACGATCAATCACCATTACAAGCATGTCTGTAACATTTTTATTTAAAATTTTAGCTACTAATTTAATCGTGTCTTCAGGATCTGCGTCTACACTTAATGGCAAACTAGGGTCTTTAACAAAAGCATCACGAACTTTTTGTCCATAAGCTAATTTATTCATATAAAAAGCTGGGACATCCAATAGCGCTGGCTCTGTATCTCCTTCATCACGTAAAGCAGCTGCAATACAGCTAATGGCATTAGGTAAGCCCTTGCCTACATTAGATGTTCCATCTACTGGGTCTAAAGCAATATCAAACTTAGGATGCCCCTCACCTTTCATGCCTACTTTTTCTCCTTTAAATAAACCTGGAGCATTGTCTTTAATCCCTTCTCCAATAGCTATTTCACCATCAATTGGCATAAGATCAAACATGCCTCTAATAGCATCGCAAGCAGCTTCATCAGCTAACTCTTTTTCGCCACGGCCAATCCATGGAAATGCAGCTAAGGCTGCTGCTTCGGTAGTTCTAACAAAGTCAAAACCTATACTTCTTTCAAAATCTTGATTTAACATGTCAAAAAACTAAAGCAAACAGGCTAATTATGCAACCTTGTAATTAGTTTTTAAATAATTTTATATGCCTATTATTTAAGAAAGATTTATTTTTTTCGCCACGTTGAAATGCCTTTAGCGACATGGTGAATTATCTTTCTTTTCAAACTATTTACTTTTTAAAGAAAATCAGCTATGAAGTACGCTAAACCTAACATGATGATTAGACCTATATACTTAATTTTAGCTACTTTATCTTGGAATGCTTTAGCTGCAACAGAGACTACAAATCAAGCTGAAGATAACAAAACACAAGAAAATGCTAGTGTAGAAGAAAAAATAGAGATTGAGGATGAAGCAAGCGACACAGCTCCAATGTCTCAAGACGAAGTATTAAAAAAAATGCAAGAAGCTGTTCAAGCTCTTAAAAGTCAAAACTCTATTAAATCTGAGAAATTTAAAGCATCCTTAAGAGAGCAGGAAGAAGCCATCGCTAAAATAAAGCTAGAACGCACACTACTTGAGGAAGAGCTAAAGTTGAATCATTTAAAACTTCAAGCTTCGCACCAAAAAGAAATTCAATTACTCAAACACCAAAAAGAGCTCAATGATATAAAATTAGCCCAAAGTCAAACAGAGACAACCATCGCCCTAAACAATGCCAAAGTTAACGAAGTTGAATCTCAAAGTGATTTCAAAGCTATCCAAACAGAGTTAGCTACTTTAAAAATAGAGCAGCAACAGCAATATTTTGCTAAAAAAACAGCAACCTATTTAGATGAACCGCTTTTAGAAAACGGAACTTTAGTCATTTCAGATAGACGTATAGCCCTCAACGGAGTCATCACTTATGAAACTGCTAATTTTATAACAGAACGTATAGCCTTTTTTAATAATCTAGATAATAAGAAGCCTATATTCATCGTCATTGACGCATCACCAGGTGGCTCAGTTATGGCTGGCTTTAGAATTCTCAAAGCCATGGAAGGCAGTAAAGCTCCAGTTTATACAGTGGTTAAATCATTTGCAGCTTCTATGGCAGCAGGCATTACCACTCTTGCAGACAAATCTTATGCCTACCCTAATGCTATTATTTTACATCATCAAATTTTAACATTTACCTATGGTAATTTAACCGATCAACGTGAATCTCTAGAATCTCTAGAAGAATGGTGGAGAAGATTAGCTACACCAATTGCAAAAAAAATGGGGATAACTCTCGATGCCTTTATCGAAAAAATGTATGCCGAGACTAAATCTGGTGATTGGGAGGAATTTGCTGACGAAGCGCAAAAGCTTAAATGGGTGGATTATGTCGTAGACCATATAGAGGAAACCTCTGTGCTCATTCATCCAGATCATCAAAATGATTTGGCATTAGGAGCTAACCCAAATCCTCAAGCACCTAAGAATAGGCAATATCAATCAGTATTAGGTTCATATCCAGATCGCGGGTCACGTGAACTACCGCAACTGTTTCCTTATGATTGTTTCTACTTACACAATCCTGATAATTACTACAAAGCCCAATAAAAATATATGGAACATTACAAAAATAAAGGCTTACTTATAGTTGGACATGGCTCAACTGAAAATCCTGATTCATCAAAACCTTATTTAGATCACGCTCATTACATCAAAGAACAAGGCATATTTAAAGAAGTACACTGCTGTTTTTGGAAAGAAGAACCCTCATTAAGGGAGGCTGATTATCTTTTTGAATCAGATGAAATTTACGTTGTACCTGATTTCATTAGTGAGGGCTATTTTACTCAAGAGGTCATACCTCGTGAATTAGAATTACACAACCGTACTGAAGAGCGCCACGGAAAAACCTACCATTATTGTGACCCTGTAGGTATTCATCCATCTATGACAGATAGGCTCTTAGAAAGAGCAGATAAAGACTCTAAAGATGAAGCTCTAGAAAATTGCACACTAATCGTTGTAGGTCACGGTACAGGGCTCAACAAAAACTCAATTAAATCTATCCAAGACCAAGTTGAACTTATCAAGAAAACTGGTAAATTTCATACAGTATTAGAGGCCTATATGGAGCAAGCCCCTTTTATTAAAGATTGGAGTGAAATGTCACCAACTCAAACTGTCATCGTTGTACCCTTTTTCATTGCGGATGGCTTACATAGTTATCAAGATATTCCCGTTATGTTGGGCATGCAAAAAGACGAAGGGTTAGCAGCAAGCCAAAAAAGCGTGTTTAGAAACAACCCTTATTACCTACAATCTAAAACTCTATATTTCTGTAGCTCTATTGGTACAGACCCTCAATTAGGCGAGGTTATTCTTGAGCAAGTCCGTCACTTTGATGCGAATTACCTCAATAAATCAGTCTCTTTAGCTTTACCTGTATAGTTCTAGAAATCCTCATTTATTATGTCAATTTATACAGATTATTTAACTCAAAGCATGCAAAATGGCTTTTCCCAAATTGGTCAAGTTAGCTTTAAAAATCATCATGATCATTACATCATACATCATCAGTCCGATAATGAGTCAGCTATCAGTGAATTGGACTTACTCTCTAATGAAGAAGAGCTGCAAGCCATAACTGTATGGGGAACAGATGGTGAATATCGCTTCCTCAAAGGTTCGACAACTCTCAAATCAGGCTGGTATTACATAGCTAATGATTTAGAGAATCTAGTGAGCGCTTTGCAAGTGATCTACCCTGCTTGCATTTCATTACTGGTCGCACATGACAATAAAACTATACGTAGCCAATCTCTATTTGCTAAACTATCTAGACAAACAGGTATGTATGGTCGAACCAAAAACATATCTCAAGATGGAGCGACTAAGCTTATTGCAGAAGCTTGTAAAGCCCCTAGCTGTGACAAAGTTTGCCTCTGGACTTATGATAGTGAGCACACTCAAATGCCTAACACCCCCATAGCTCCTCAATTACCTCTTATTTGCCAAGAGCCTTGCAACCATCTGGTCGCTAGTTGCCGCCCCATTGTGAAACAAGAATGGGAAGCCTCACAAGCAGCGCAAGCCTAATTTATTGTTTAATTATGTCGCTTAAAAGCTACCTTAAAAGCTACTTATACAGCTATAAATTTAGAATGCTTACCATGCTATGCTTTATCGCTAGTATGACGAGTACTGTAGCCGTGGCAAATATTAACACACTTAAAGCAGAGCTTAAGCCCTATCAAAAATTAACCCGTCAAGAACTAGCTAACAAAGTCATCAATCACCCTAATATCGGTTTATCTAAACTGCATACTAACGGCATAAAAGATTCCGCCACTCCTTACTTAAATGTGGTTGATTTTGGCAAAGGCAGACCATCCAAGCTCAGTAGTTACGGTAGAGCTCCAGGTGGTACTACAGAAATCAGCGAAGTACTACTCCAAGTTATGTTAGCTCTAGCTAACCGAGGTTTCAAATTTAGAATTACCGAAATAGCAGGAGGACAACATTCGTTTAGTTCTCGACATTACTTAGGTTTAGCTTTTGATATCAACGAGCTTAACAGCAGGCCTGTTAACAATCGTAATCCTTACTATAAAAGATTTATGGCATTATGCCGAAAATTAGGGGCGACCGAGGTATTAGGACCTGGTGATGCTGACCACTCTAATCATATCCATTTAGCTTGGCCTAGATCATTAGTTAATCAGCATAATTCTAGTTCCAATTCTAATTCTTAATGAACCACAACCACGCTCAAACATCATCATATAAGCCATGTTAACCACTCTAACCACCGAGGAAGAAGTTATGTTTTTTGATACTGACTGTGGGCAGGTTGTGCACAACCTTGCTTATTTACGCATGATTGAAACCTGCCGCACCAAACTCGCAGCACAACTTGGCATGGATCTAGTTAGCATGAGTGAAACCAAGGAATTTCCTGTACTCGTTAACACTGATATAAATTACATCAAACCAGGTAAGCTTGGAGACACATTGCAAATTCAAGGCAAACTAACCGAAGTTGGACGTGTTAAATTCTGGTTTGAATTTGAAATGAGAGAAAAAACTACCAACACCCTACTCATCACTTGCAGACAATGTCTAGCACTGGTTAAAATGCCCGAAGGCAAACCACTACGCGTGCCTCAATACCTTAAAGACATAACATTATAAAGGTTATGAACTCTCAAACCTACCTTAGCCCTGCTAAAATCAATCTTAATCTAGGTATTAAGGATGTAAGCAGAGCTGATGGCTTTCATGAGCTAGAAACCCTTATCGCCAAAATCAGTTTATGCGATGAACTGAGCTTCACTCCAGCTGATAGTTATCAGCTAAGCTTTGCGGATAATGAATTTCAACTCTCAGCATCCAATTGCCCTATCGATGACAACCTTATCACCCAAGCTCTACGTCTCTGGGAGCAAGCAACAGGACTAACGTCTCATTACCATATCCATGTAACTAAGCATATCCCCCATGGCGCAGGACTAGGCGGAGGCAGTAGTAATGCCGTGACCACACTCAAAGCCCTCAATGAACTCCATCAACACCCACTTAGTGAGCAACAATTACTCAAACTGGCGAACCAACTAGGATCAGACATGGCCTGCTTTATGACCCAAGGACTCGTACAATGCACCGGACGTGGAGAAATCAGCAATCCCTATCACATCGATTCTCCCGATACTGTTAATGCTTTAAAGCAACAAAGCTTACTCCTCATCAAGCCTCAGTTTGGCGTCAACAGCGCTGAGGCCTACCAACTCTACAAAAAACACGTAACTAATACAGAAAAAAAGTGTAAACCTGAGCATCAAAGTTTTAACTTTAGTGGCGTCAACCTCTACAATGACCTCGAATACCCTGTATTCATCAAGTACCCATTCCTAGCTATACTAAAAGACTGGCTCAACCAACAACCAGAAATCGACCAAGCCCTCATGACCGGCTCAGGCTCCACCATCGTCGCCTACCTCAAACAAGACCAATTAAGCAACACACAACAGAGCACTCAAGGACAAACCATCCTCCAACGCGCCCAACAGCACATCGACCCAACCCTCTGGGGCGCAGAAGCGAGTCTATTACTTTGATGCAGAAAAACCCTACTTTAACTCATCTAGGTTGTTCTTAAAGCGCATGGCAGTAGGTCTCTACAGCCAACACTTAAACGCCTACTATCTGAGCTAAGTTAGTGTTTTTTTATCTAGTTTAAAAATCACTATTTAAATCTTCTAATTATTTAGGTAGCAGTATTTATTAAATAATTTTAAACAGTAATTACTAATCCATTAAAAATACCAATCCAAACTAGTAAATAAGAAAAAGCTATCATTATAAAACCTAATAAGTATCTATTTTTTAGTGAGCGATTCAATTTTCTCAATTTGTATGCCTTGATCGCGTAAACTATTGATACAACCCATACCCCCAAAAACCACAAAAAAGCTAATAAATAAGGCCCCAAGTTTGCTCGACTCGCACCAAAAATCCAAGGTGTATAATACAAAACACTCATAATGATTGATATGGATGGAATTATAAGCTTTTGCATAGAGCGTTTTTCTTCTTTATGTGATTATTTTTTAATCTACTTTTTTAATAACTAAATAACCTTACCCTGTAGAAACTTAGCTTGCTTTAGATACGATGTTTTTAAGGGTTGGCTGTAAAGAATTACTGCCATGCCCGCAAAAAACGAAGTAGATGAAGTGAGCTAAGTTTTGCCACTCCATCCTCAAAAATCAGGATTTTTTGCCTTCGTCTATCAAGCTCCAAAAATGCTTCGAGCTTTGCAGCGCCTCGTCCTCGGTGGTATCTGAGGGGTTGGTTCTGTAGGAAAAATCCGATAGTGTGTTTTTGTGTAGTACACGATGTACGATAGCGTGCTTGTCATCGAGTTCAAAATAGATGCGATAATCACCTAGACGGTAACGGTAGAGCTTGCGATCATCGAGGCTAAGTATTCCAAACTTATCGCTGTCAGCAGCTAATTCTTCTTTGGTGAATTGGAAGCCATCCATGAGTTCTAACTGGCTAAGAGTGTCTAGGGCAGACATTTCTGCTGCGCTAACTTGATTAAATACGACTTCAAACATGGCTTGAAGCTATTCAATAGTTGATTAAAATTCAAGCTTCATCTATAACAACATTCATAATAACTTCACTCTTTGAGTCAATAAGCCTGAAGATTTACAAAATTTTATGAAACCTGAGTCTTTAAAAAAATATAAGCCTATTCCAGTCGTAGCGAATACAGATCGTCAATGGTGCAATAATACTATTACTAAAGCACCTATCTGGTGTAGCGTTGACTTACGTGATGGCAACCAAGCGCTCGCTATACCGATGAATTTAGAGCAAAAACTAGAGCTATTTAAACTCTTAGTGAGCTTAGGTTTTAAGCAAATTGAGGTAGGTTTCCCCTCTGCTTCTGATACAGAATTTGCATTTTTACGTCAGCTTATTGAGGATGATTTAGTGCCTGACGATGTGACATTACAGGTATTGGTACAAGCTCGTGAGCATTTGATTGATAGAACTTGTCAGAGTTTAAAAGGTGCTAAAAAAGCAATTATACATCTTTATAATTCCACCTCTCCTTTGCAACGCAAGGTGACATTTAGAGGTGCGACTAAACAGAGTATTTTAGATATTGCAGTTTCAGGAGTAGAACTCATCAAAACTCGTCTCAACCAGTTAGAAGGTACAGAAGTGACATTGCAATATTCTCCAGAGAGTTTTTCAGATACAGAAACTGATTATGCCTTAGAAGTCTGTGAGGCTGTCATGAATGCTTGGGGTGCAACACAAGAAAACCCAGTGATTCTTAACCTGCCAGCAACAGTGGAATGGACAACGCCTAATCAGCATGCAGATCAAATCGAATGGTTTATTCAACATTTATCAAATCGTGAGGCTGCAATTATTAGCCTGCATACTCATAATGATCGAGGTACAGGAGTTGCCGCGACTGAGTTAGGATTATTAGCTGGAGCTGACCGTGTGGAAGGCACATTATTTGGCAATGGAGAGCGCACAGGTAACCTGGATTTAGTCATTGTAGCGCTTAATATGAATATGCTTGGTATTGAGACAGGTCTTGATTTTTCTGATATGCAACTGGTCAAAGAAATTTATACCAAAACTACAGCTATGACCATTCATGAGCGACACCCTTATGCGGGTGAGTTGGTGTTCACTGCGTTTTCTGGTAGTCACCAAGATGCGATTAAAAAAGGGTTTGATCTACGTAATAAAGCAGCTGAAGAGCAAGATGCTAATTTACAAGAAATCCCATGGGAGGTCCCCTACCTCACTATTGACCCCCAAGATATTGGAAGTAACTATGAAGCCATTGTAAGAATTAATAGTCAGAGTGGTAAAGGTGGCGTGACCTTTATTTTAGAAAAAGATTACGGCTTTGAATTACCTAAGTCTATGCAACCTCAAGTGGGCGCTTATATTTCCCAACAAGCTGATGAAGAAGGTAAAGAACTAGATAATAAGCAGATCAAAGAGTTATTTAAGCAAAATTTCGTCAATATCAATAAACCTATAAGTTTTGAATCCACTGTTCAATTGAGTTCAAATGCTGACAATATAACTCAAGGTTCATTTAACATAGGACTTAATGGACAAACCCAAGAAGTCACAGGTAGCGGAAACGGGCCCATTAGCGCGCTTGTTTCAGCGATACGTTCAAGTGGCTTAGTATCCATTAATTTTCAAGTCACAGATTATCGTTCACACGCTCTTAGTGGTGGTTCAGAAGCTGACTCTATTGCCTATGTTCAGTTAAAAAATAATGAAAATCAGCAATATATTTGGGCAGCTGGAGTTGATAGCTCCATCGAAAAAGCAGGTCTCAAGGCCCTTATCTCTGCTCTAAATTTACTTTTAGCCTAATCAATCATGATTATTGTCATTGCTACCACTAATGTTAAAAAAAGAGCTGAGCTTGAAGCTTTACTAGGGGCTAGTTATGAAGTTCATGGTTTAGAGAGTATTATTAACCCTCCAGAGGTTGAAGAAAATGCTGATAGTTTTCTCGGCAATGCTAGCCTAAAAGCAGTAGCTATTAGTAAACTCAGCCCTCATCTTGTCATTGCAGATGATTCTGGGTTATGTGTTGATGCTCTAGATGGAGCTCCTGGCATCTACTCTGCTCGCTATGCCAACGAAAGTCAAAATGGGATTACACAGTCCGCCACTGATGAGACAAATAATGCGAAACTACTAAGAGAATTATTAGGTCATTCAGAACGTAGCGCGCATTTTACCTGTGCGTTAGTTGTAGCACAACAAGGGCAAGTATTAACCTCATTTGAAGGCTCAGTTAAGGGACAAATAGCCACTGAATTATCAGGGCAGACAGGTTTTGGTTATGACCCTCTTTTTATACCTGATGGTTATGAACATAGCTTTGCTGATTTAGGTTCTGCAATTAAGCAAAAAATTAGTCATAGAGCTCAAGCTCTAGCTGACTTAAAAAACTGGCTAGTTCATAACACTAGTAAATAGAAACTTGTTATTTACTGAGCTTTCCTTTATCTCATAGTTAAATAAATGAGCGCAAAACACGATAAGTTTTATGCATATAAAGATAGTTTTTAACCTTTTTTAGATTTTACCCTGTGGATTATTCAACTCTTATAGAAAAACGAACTCTCCGACTTAATGAGATTGAGGAGCAAATGTCTGCTCCTGAATTTTTTAATGATCAGCGAGCTGCAGCTCAAACAACTCGTGAGCATAGTCAAATTAAACGCTTATTAGAAACTTGGGAGACTTTACAACAAGCCTCTCAAGAATTAGAAGATAATCGTGAGCTAGCCAAAGAAGATGATGAAGAGCTAGCGCTTATGGCGGCTGAGGAAATCCCTCGATTAGAGGAATTAGTTGAGGGTTTAACTCAAGAGGTGCAATACGCCCTACTCCCACAAGATCCTGCTGAAAACAGAGATGCCTTAGTTGAAATTAGGGCTGGAGCTGGTGGTGACGAAGCTGCTATTTTTGCTGGTGATTTATTGCGTATTTATCAACGCTATGCTGAAAACCAAGGCTGGAAATGTGAGCATTTAAGTAGTAGCCCTTCTGAAACAGGAGGCTTTAAAGATGCAGTGATTAAACTTAGTGGTGAAGATGTGTTTCGCTATATGAAATATGAGTCAGGAGTGCACCGTGTTCAGCGTGTGCCAGCAACTGAGACCCAAGGTCGCATCCATACATCTACTGCTTCAGTCGCGGTTTTACCTGAGGCAGAAGAAGTCGATGTGGAGCTCAAACAAACTGATTTGCGTATAGAAACTTGTCGTGCCGGTGGCGCAGGTGGTCAGCACGTTAACAAAACTGAATCTGCAGTGCAGATCTTACATATTCCTTCTAATACCATGGTGCGCTGTGAAGATGGACGCTCTCAAACTCAGAATAAGGAGAAAGCCATGCAAATTCTCTTGGCAAAGCTCTTTGAAAAAAAACAGCAAGAACAAGCTGACGCTTATAGTGCTCAACGCCGATCACTTATTGGGTCAGCGGATAGATCTGAAAAAATTCGAACTTACAATTACCCTCAGAGTAGGATTACCGATCACCGGATTAATTTTACCTCGCATCAGATGGAGGCTGTTCTCAATGGAGATATTAGTGAATTTGTTACTAATATGCAAAAAGCCGAAATGGAGACAAGACTTAAGGAAGCTCAACTAGACTAAACTAGTCACTATGCAAACTATTCTTGAGATTCTAACTAAAGGAGCCGCCTTTCTTAAAAAAAATGGTGTTGAGAAAGGTCGTTTTGAAATGGAGTGTATGATGGCACATCTACTAAAAAAAAACCGTATGGAGCTCTACACTAATTTTGAGCAACCATTAAATAAAGACCATGTAGATACATTACGTGAATGGACACAACGTCGAGCCAAGAGAGAACCTTTACAGCACATTCTAGGTGAGGTTAGTTTCTATCATCAAACTTTTATTTGTGATAAGCGTGGTTTAGTACCTCGTCCAGAAACAGAGGAGCTTATCGAGCTTACCATTAATGAACTTAAAGATCAAAAACCTCAAACTATATTAGATGTAGGTTGTGGGTCTGGTGTCATAGGGTTAACTCTGGCTAATGAATATACTGAATCTAAGATTACCTGTCTCGATCTAAGTCAAGATGCTCTAGATTTAGCTCAAGAAAATGCTAAAAAACTAGAATTACAAAATGTAAATTTTATTAAGAGTGACTTATTTGAAGCTCTTAAAGCTACTCATGACAATAATACAAATAGTGATAAAAAAAGTCATCAATACGACCTTGTTATCGCAAACCTTCCCTATGTACCTCAAGCGGACAAAGAGTTACTGACTCCTGAGGTTATGAATGATCCTGCCATGGCGTTATTTGGTGGCGAAGACGGTATGGACATTGTCAAAGCTTTTTGTAGTCAAGTAGCTAACTACATAGAAAAATCAGCTTTAATAGCTCTAGAAGTTGGTTATAATCAAGGTCACGAAACAGCTGACTTACTTAAACAAGCAGGATTTACTCAGGTAGATGTGCATAGCGATTTAAATAAACAACCCCGCTTCGTCATCGCAACATTTTAATAAATCATGGACAAACTTATTATTAATGGAGGAACTCCTCTACACGGTAGCATTCGAATTTCAGGTGCTAAAAATGCATCACTTCCTATTTTAGCTGCAACTTTGCTAACTGAATCTAGCTGTAGTATTAAAAATGTTCCAGATGTATCTGACACTAACTATATGGTTCAAATTTTGAACTCATTAGGTGT
>Ga0209533_1000533_pt1 | contig 36308 bp, 30 predicted proteins | sample COG_04_FD_184748 | JGI IMG/M metagenome (GOLD analysis project Ga0209533, IMG submission 184748) | Pelagic Microbial community sample from North Sea - COGITO 998_met_04 (SPAdes) (version 2) | ecosystem: Environmental > Aquatic > Marine > Neritic zone/Coastal water | place: Helgoland, sampling...
GAATCTGTTGCAACACATCCAATGGAATCAGTCACTGTTAAAACTTTCATGCCCGTAGTTGTGAAAGATACAGACTGAGTCGTGTCTCCACTACTCCATGTGTAAGTACTCCAACCAGCGCCAGCGTTTACAGTTACTGTATCACACCCAGTTACTGAATCTTGAGCAAACTGAAACTGTGGATTATTCACCGTAACCGTTACACTATCCACACATGAATGAATGCCATTAGAAATTGTCACATAATACTTAGTTGTAGAATCAGGTGAAACGGAGATAGCACTGGTTGTGTCTCCGGTGGACCATTGGTAGGAATTAGTGAAATTATTAGAGCTTAAACCGGGAAAATAAAGAGAATAAAGTTGGCTTATTTCAGTATTCGAGAGTGTTCGATTCCAAACTGTAAATTCATCGAGCGAACCATCTAGATAATTCCCTAATATACCACCAGTTATTCTTGCTCCAAATTTAGATGAATTCAAATCTTGATTAAAATTACACGAGTTTTCAACTCTGCTCGTAGATAAAACACTCCCTCCTTGTGCGATCCAAAGATAGTTTGTTGTAATTGCAATTCCATTTACAAAAATTATCGCTTGATTATTTTGAAAACTTACAACAAGATCATACCAAATATTAGGCTGAATTATTCCCGGATTACTTTTTATAACAGAATATTTATTTCCTGTTAAGGAATTGGCCCATTTCAATGTAACTTCTCCTGTACTTGAAACACTAAAATTTACTTCTCCCCAAAACAAAGTTTTCCCCCAAAGATTAGGAGAGTTATTGATATTGTCAAATTTAACTCGAGTCTGAATAGTAAAACTATTGTTTTGACCTCCTGGAATTAAAGTGTTTGGCAGTTCAATTGTCTGAGCATTGCCCGAAAAGTTATAAGCACTATTTAAATTACCAAATTTATCAAGGGTTAAGGTTACACCATTTACGGTTCCGTTATTTCCGTTTCCGCTTTCGTCATTGGCATTGCCACAAAATGGCCAATAACCAACTAAGCCTGTTTGAAGATTACTTGGTAAATTATTAGAGTTACATATTGTAAGTGCTTGGGGTTGAAGTTGAAAAACACTCAAACTCACTGAATCCCCTTTGCAAATAGTCGTATCATTTTGCAGTTTACTATCCTTGATGATAGAAACAAACACAGAATCCTCTGCGCTACATCCATTCGAATCTGTTACTTGAACGGCATACATTCCTATAGCTTTTGCATAAGTCATTTGAGTACTATCTCCATTACTCCAGTTGTAACTCGCAAATCCTGCTCCCGCATCAAGCAATACAGAATCTTGGCCACAAGAAGTGATTGTGTCCTGTGGAAGCTGATAAGAAAGTGTATTAATCGTCAGATTCAAGTATATAATTGAATCACAACCTTGTGAATTTGTTATTGTATCTGAATAAACTCCTGACGAATTGTACGTCATTCCGTTTAACAACCATGTGAATGAATCACAAGCTGCTGCAGAAATAGTTGAACTTGTTGTTTGTGTAATGGTTAAATCAAGAAGAAGAAGAGAATCGCAACCTTGACTATTTATCAATGAATCTTGGTACAAACCACTTGAAGCATAAGTCAATCCAGTTTGAGGCCAATTAAAACTATCGCAAGAGACAACTATTAAACGAACGGTATCCAAATTATAGATTACAAGATTTAAACTAATAATAGAGTCACATCCAACTGCGGTTGGTACTGTATCTCTATAGGTTCCTGAAGAACCATAGGTTATTCCCGTCTGAGACCAAGTATATTGATCACAACTTGTATCACTTATAGCAGTAGTTACATAGGTATTAACTGTCACATAAATGGAATCTGTGGCTGTACATCCAATAGAATCAGTTACTGTCAAAACCTTCATTCCAGTTGTTGTGAAAGAGACAGACTGATTCGTGTCTCCGCTGCTCCATGAATATGAGCTCCATCCTGAACCGGCATTTACAATGACCGTGTCGCATCCAGAAACTGAATCTTGAGCAAACTGAAACTGTGGATTATTTACTGTAACCGTTACACTATCTACACAAGAATGAATTCCGTTGGAAATAGTGACGTAATAAGTAGTTGTGGAATCAGGTGAAACTGATATTGAACTTGCTGTATCTCCGTTAGACCATTGGTGAGTCAATGAAGAAGGATCAATTAATTGAAATAATCTAAAGCGTAAAGCACCTATGTTATCTGTAGTTGGATTGTCATAAAAACTAATCTCTATAGAATCTTTTGATGGACTTAATGGATAGTCATATTGATGACTTGTTGAATAAACATCGGGAGTAGGCCTTGGAAATGGCAATCCATCCATATGGAAATAAATAGCGCTACTATTCCAAATTACAGGACTTATACTAGACCAAGTTATACCACCAAATGCTACATCATAATTTAAATGACCACAGCAGTTTGCCCACAAGCCATTAACCTTTAGTAAATAATTTCTTGTGGTATCTAAACTTGTAAAATAATAATCCCAAACAGAATCCATTCTTATTGTTATTGAGTCAATTAACAAATTAGTAGGTTGAGGAATACCAACACTCAAGCTTATCGAATCCCCTTTACAAATAGTTGTATCGTTTTGTAAAATGGTATCATTGATAATAGAAACAAACACAGAATCTGATGCACTACAACCATTGCTATCCGAAACCTGAACGGAATACATTCCAGTAGCAGAAACATAACTGGTTTGAGTACTATCCCCATTGCTCCAATTGTAAGTTGTAAATCCTGTACCAGCATCTAACAGCACTGAATCTTGGTTGCAAGAAGTGATGGTGTCTTGTGGAAGCTGATAAGAAAGTGTATTAATGGTCAGATTAAGTGACACAATTGAATCACATCCCTGTGAATTTGTTATTGTATCTGAATAAACGCCTGATGAATTGTACGTCATTCCATTTAACAACCATGTAAATGAATCACAAGCTGCTGCCGAAATAGTAGAACTTGTAGTTTGTGTAATCGTTAAGTCCAGAAGAAGAATAGAGTCACAACCTTGGTTATTGACCAATGAATCTGAATATACTCCACTTGTGTAATAAGTCAATCCTGTTTGAGACCAAGTAAAACTATCACATGCAATTGTTGGAATTCGAACTGTATCAGATACATTAATCGTAAGATCCAAGACAATTATAGAGTCGCATCCTACTGCCGTTGGAATAGTATCACTGTATGTACCTGTCATGGTATAAGTAATTCCTGTTTGTAGCCAAGTATACTGATCACAACTGGTGTCACCCATTGTCGTGGTTACATAGGTATTAACTGTAACATAAATTGAATCTGTTGCAGCACATCCAATGGAATCAGTCACTGTTAAAACTTTCATGCCCGTAGTTGTGAAAGATACAGACTGAGTCGTGTCTCCACTACTCCATGTGTAAGTACTCCAACCAGCTCCAGCGTTTACAGTTACTGTATCACAACCAGAAACTGAATCTTGAGCAAACTGAAACTGTGGATTATTTACCGTAACCGTTACACTATCCACACAAGAATGAATGCCATTAGAAATAGTTACATAATAAGTAGTGGTGGAGTCAGGTGAAACTAAAATTGAACTCGTTGTGTCTCCTGTGGACCATTGGTAAGTTTGTTGTGCTCCGTTTGAATATAGTTGTTGAGCCTCAGAAGATGAAAGTGCTCTATTCCAGATTCCGATATCATCAATCTTACCTTTAAAAAACGCGTTCCATGCTCCTTGTTTACCTGCAATAAAATTATCATTAGTCCCTCCCATTATGTGAGTATCATAAATTGAATCAACGAGATATCCATTCATATACATGATATAAGAATAACCATTTTTTACAAATGTAAATTGATACCAAAGACTTGAGTCTAAAACTGGGCTAGTTGCAAAATTAGTTGTATAATGCTGCTTGTCATCTGAAAAAAAACTAACTTTTCCATCAGATTTTATTAAGGCTGTTGCCCAATCATTTCCATTATCTTGATGTCTTTTAGATAGTATAGGATCCTGAATAGCAGAGTAATCAACTAATTTTATCCAACAAGATTGCGAATAGCTAAAAGGTGTAGGGTTTAATAAAGTTGGATTTCCAAAATCTAAATAATCATTAACTCCATCAAAATCATAAGCCGAATTCGCATTTCCAAAACGATCTGTAGTTAGAGTTGCGCCATTTACAGTTCCATTGTTTCCATTTCCACTTTCGTCATTGGCATTGCCACAAAATGGCCAATATCCAACTAAGCCTGTTTGGAGATTACTTGGCAAATTATTCCCATTGCATGCAGTTAGAGTAGAACTAGAAAAAGTTCCAACACTCAAACTCACAGAATCCCCTTTACAAATAGTCGTATCATTTTGAAGAATATTACCGTTGATGATAGAAGCAAATACAGAATCCTCTGCGCTACATCCATTGCTATCTGTTACCTGAACAGAATACATTCCTGTTGCTTTTGCATAAGTCATTTGGGTACTATCGCCATTGCTCCAGTTGTAAGATGTAAAACCTACTCCAGCATTAAGTAGCACTGAATCTTGGTTGCAAGAAGTGATTGTGTCCTGTGGAAGCTGATAAGATAGATTACAGGGTGTGGCGTTATACAACTGTTTCACTTTGTTTGAATCTAACGCTTTATTCCAGATTCCAATATCATCAATTTTACCATTATGGTATTCCATTGAACCCCAGGGATCTCTGCCAAAATCAAGACTATTTATTCGGTCAATAGTATAAGTATTACTAGGAGTTGCTAATGACCCAATAAGATTACCATTTATGTATAATTTAGCTGTTGAATTTTTATAAGTCATTACTATATTGATCCATTGACCAGCTGGAAAAATTCCATTAATAGAATAATCTTTTCCATTAATGATAAAGCTGACATTACTAGTAGAGTGTTGAATACGAAAATCACCTAACAAGCTACTTCCTGATTTACAAATTGGGGATCCACCACCAAAATTGGATACAGTCCATAGTGAAATTGTACCTTCCGAGATCAATGAAGAAAGTAGGGCTGAGTTAGCAACAGAAATGTATGAAGAACCGTTAAAGCTGTATGCGCTATTTGTATTTAAATTTCTATCTGTAGTTAAAGTAGATCCATATACCAAACCATTATTTCCATTACCACTAATATCATTTGCATTTCCATCGAAGGGCCACCAGCCCACAAGACCATTCGTATCCACGTAGGAAGGTACTTGGGCCTCAACGCTAAGGGAATGAAGAAAAAAAAAAAGGAAAAGAATTCTATGAAATTTCATTTGCCACTATTATGATAATTTTAAATTTAAGATTATCCCATTTTTAATCTGTAAACAACTATGTAAATCGCATAACAAACGAAGTGTTTCGAGAAATTTTGAGAGGATATACCAAATTCGCATAAAACCATTAATAACTGTAAAATAGATAGTTAAAAACATAACATCCGAAACATTTCGCGAATTACATAATTAAAAAATGAGAGAGATGAAGATTTTCTTTTATTTGTTATCATAACACAAATAAAAAACATAAATAGACATCAAATTTCAGAGGGACTTATTCGATAATGAACAAGTTATGAACTGATAATTTGGTAGTTTAACATTACTTTTACCAAAATTAAAATATGAAATTAGCAGCCATACTTCCATTAATTTTCTCAGCATTAGCAGGTGTTTCTCAAATGGAGCATAGAATAACCGTCTATACAAATTCAGAGGCTTATAAAAATAAAACCATTAACATTGACTCTATTACACACGGGGCGATATCAGCAAACATGTTTTACAGTTTTAAATCCAGAGAAAATTCGGATGCGCCATTGGTAAAAATCATTTGGAAAGATTCTACTGTGTATGCATTTGAACAATGTAGGCTTAATGTATTAACTTGGCAAGATTCAATGTGGGTAAATCTGTATAACAACAACAACAAAGGATGGTGTATCCAAAACTTCTACCTGCAAGATAATTCTATTTTAGGTTTTACAGCAACAGGTTTTTGGACAAGCCAAGCTGCTCTATATACATTTGAGAAAACAACGACCAATTGGGAAATTATTAGTACAAAGAATTCTCCAGACTATTACTATTCTGGAGGAGATTTCAGGATTGGCAAGGACACTATCATTTCAACATGGGGGATGAAGAGAAACCAAGTCGAAGCTAAGACAGAAGAAGTCCTATCCACCTATGGACTTTGTCTAAAAACTAAAACTTGGTTTAAAGTAAAGAACGACATTGAACTAAAAAGCTTGGCTAGCACAACCTTTGGAGGATTGACTTTTGATTTTGAAGACGAAGTGCTTCTAATAAGAAACAATCAAATAATTCAAATTGACAAAAAATCAAGAAACGTTTTTCTGTTCAAAGGAAATAAGCTGAAGTACAAACATATAGATTTCATTTACAACGACTATAAAAGTGCACTTGTTCTTCAGGAAGGAAAATACTATTCAAAATCCCCACTACCCATCGAAGAACTTTTACCATTAGGCAAACTATCCTTTGATAACATTCAGAAAAAAATAGAATCTAAATCAATTGAGGCGAACGCAAAAACCTCCTATTTCAATTACCTATTGGCCCTGATAGTTTTTGTGTTGGCAGGAGTCGCTGTTTGGATAGTAAAATCAAAGAAATCAAAATTTTATGACCCAGAACTACTTAAACACATCAAAGAAAATTCAGGAAAACTTTTGACATCAGATGAAATGGACGATTTATTAGGAATAAACTCCTCGATGATTCAGGACTCTAAGCGGGTAAAACGATCGAGAATAATAAAATCAGTAAACGAAGATTATAAGCTGAAAAAAGGAAAAAAACTGATCATCAGACAACGAGACGAAAAAGATAGTCGATATATGCTGTATAAAGTTCAGAAGTAAAAGAAAGGGAATCAAAAATATTCCCCATACTTCTTAGCTGTCAATTCCGCATCTAACTTTAAGTATTTTAAAAAATTTCTTTCTGTTTTATACCCACTAAATTTCATGATACAGCTGCTAAGATCAATTTATTTTACGCTCAAGATGAGTGGTTAATTTCACCAACAATTAATTTAGGACCCAATCCTAATGTAACTAGAGCTATACAGTTTGATATCGCTTTAACAAACCTAGGGGCTACAACTCAAGGTACTCCTGGAGATTATGATACAGCTGCTTTCATTATATCTTATGATAATGGTGTTACATGGAATCACTCTGGCATTATTGAAGTTTGGGACACATCTAATGTTCCTTCAGCAACAGGAGACAACTTTATCTATAACTTAATGAATACTAGCGGACTAGTTAAATTTGGATTTTATGTTGGAACTTTTGCATCAAATGCTAATAACGATTGGTTCATTGATAACTTCAGAATAAATGACACTATTTATTACTGAGGAGTAGATGAAATTAACTAGGTGAATAACTTTATAGTATTCCCTAATCCGAATACAGGAATATTTACTGTTCTTAATGAAGGAGCTGAAAACCAAACTAACATTAAGGTTATGGATGTACAAGGAAGAGTAGTATATAACGAAGCCTTCTTGTTCAATTCAAATGAGAGAAAAGTAATAGATATCAATTCGTTTAATTCTGGAGTGTAGGTACTTCTTATTGAGAGCGAAGGAAAACTAGAACAACACAGAATTATTGTGAATAAGTAACGCTTACTTCTGATAATAGGACTAAAAAAAGCCTCAATCTTTAATTAGATTGAGGCTTTTACTATTATAATAACTTTTCTACTTTTTAAATTTCAAAACTTCGGATCTACCTTTTTTAAATATCTTGTTACCAGCTGCATTTCCTTTTCTCAATTCTTTTTGCTCTTCGAATGACAGAGATGTAATTTCTTTGCATTCATCTGAACAGCAAGTATTCATTTTTGTTTTACAACTTTCGCATTGGATAAATAACAAATGACATCCTTCGTTAGCACAATTTAGATGCTCGTCACAAGCATCTCCACATTGATGACAATTAGAAATTACATCATCAGAAATTCGTTCGGCTCTTCGTTCATCAAAGACAAAATTCTTTCCCAAAAACTTATTTTCTAATCCTTCTTCGTTTACTTGGCGAACGTAGTTTATAATTCCACCTTCCATTTGGAAAACATTCTTAAATCCTTTGTGCTTGTAATAGGCAGATGCTTTTTCGCATCTAATTCCTCCTGTACAATACATGACCAAATTTTTATCTTCTTTGTGCTCTTTTAGTTGTTCTTCTATTAAGTCCAAAGAATCTCTAAATGTATCTACATCTGGTGTAACAGCATTTTTAAAATGACCAATTTCACTTTCATAATGATTACGCATATCCACTAAAACTGTATTAGGATCTTCTATCAGTTCATTTAATCTTTCTGCTTTCACATGAACTCCTATATCAGTTACATCAAATGAATCATCTTCCAATCCATCAGCAACAATTTTGTTACGAACTTTCACTTTTAGTTTTAAAAATGATTTATTGTCTTGCTCAACTGCAATATTTAGACGAACGTTTTCAAGAAATGGAATTTCATCCAGTTTTTCTTTAAAATCATTGAAATTATCAGCAGGAACAGATAACTGGGCATTTATACCCTCCTTAGCTACGTAAATTCTTCCCAAAACTTCTTGTTCATTCCATAGGACGAATAAAAAATTACGGAAAATTGTAGGGTTAGATATGTTGTGGTATTTATAGAAAGAGACAGTAAGACGTTCTTTTCCAGCTTTTTCGATAAGCTCTGCTCTTTCTATAGCACTTAATTTATTGTACAGTTGCATGCTATACTAGTTTTTAAGGGTTAAAGAATAATTGCACAAAGTTATAAAAAAATAATACTACTTATTTTTAAACTGATATTAATCATTAATATCTATATACCATGGCATTTATATTCATCCCGGCTCCTACTGAAGCCAGTAAAAGAACATCTCCTTTTTTTATTGAATGATCTTCTAATTTATTTTTCAAAATTAAATCAAATAAGGTAGGAACTGTTGCTACAGAGCTATTACCAAGCTTATGAATACTCATTGGCATAATTCCTTGAGGCATTTCTTTGTCATGCAACTTATAAAATCTCTCAATAATTGCTTCGTCCATTTTTTCATTTGCTTGATGGATTAAAATTTTATCTATTTCTTCTATTTTCAATCCACTCTTATCTAAAGCTACTTTCATAGCATTTGGAACATTTGTCAATGCAAATTCATAAATTTTTCTTCCATGCATTTTTATGTAATTCGTTCCTTGATCTTCTTCTGGGTTGTAGGATGGTCCATAAAATAGATGATAGGCTTCTTCCAAAGTATGTGATTGTACTGCATGACTCAATATTCCATTATTTTTTCCATCATCCAATTGGAGGATGCAAGCTCCTGCTCCGTCAGAATATATCATAGAATCTCTGTCATAAGGATCTACAACTCTTGATAATGTTTCAGAACCAATCACCAAACAAGTTTTGGCCTCTCCTGCCTTTATAAACATATCGGCTTGAATTACTCCTTGTAACCAACCAGGACATCCAAAAACAACATCATAAGCAACACAATTTGGGTTTTTAATTTTTAAATTAAATTTAATTCTAGAGGCTATACTTGGCAAAATATCACATTGGGTTTTTCCGTGACGAACGTCTCCAAAATTATGACCTACAATCACAAAATCAATTTCTTCGGGATTTACACCCGCATCATCTATTGCTTTTTGAGCTGCAATAGTTCCAATATCACTATTTTTCAATTCACTTGTTACATACCTCCTTTCATCTATTCCAGTAATTGCCTTAAACTTTTTTATTATAATTTCATTGGAGTTAGGAATCTTGGTTTGATCTTCTTTATAAAATTCCACTGAAAGGAAGTCTTCATTTTTTTGAATCTTTTCTGGAATGTAGGAACCTGTTCCTGTTATAATATTTTGCATGTTTTATTTTTTATTTTTTAAACTTTAATCATAAATTTAATCACAAAATTCGAGTCAAAAAAATTTAACCTTGTTAAATGAATATCGATTAATTATCTTGATAACTAACAAAAAATAAAAATAAGCTCAACAACATGGTAGTAAACAGATTTAATTTGAAAAAACACATAATACAAAGAGGAAGTTCTAGTTATTCCTTTTTTATAAAATTTAAATTATTTCACTCTTTTTTCATAATTATGGAATAAAACACAACTTTTAAAGCAAAAAAAAAGGAAAACCTTACGATTTTCCTTTTTAAAAATTTTATTCTATTTATTATTTACTCTTTTTTCCTGTCTCAGGTTTCAATTTCAATAACAATGAAATAATTAGTAAAAACCAAGGTGCTCCATGCATTAAGAAATCAAACCAATCGATTGCTCCTATTCCATTCGCTCCACCTGCAATCCACTTTAATTTTCCCAAAATATGTGGTTCGGGTGAAAATGGTGCTAATCCTAACAGCAATGATGCTATTAAAAAAAGTTGTGTATTCTCTTTTATAAATTTCATTTATATAATTATTTTAATGTACTTGGACATACAAAATTAGTGATTTCAATGTCTGTCTTTTTTATTGCACCAAAACCTCCTAAGACATCAATTACATTGTGTATTCCTCTTGATTTTAGAATTGAATTTGCTATTACAGAACGATAACCTCCCGCACAATGTGTGTAATTGGTTCCTTCTGTTTTAAACTGTGATAAGTAATCATTTAAATTACTTAATGGTGTATTCTCTGCATTTGAAATATGAGAAGATTCGAACTCTCCTTCTTTTCTAACATCCAAAACATGTAATTCCTCTTTGTTAGTTAATTCAGCAAAGTCCTGAGCACTTATTGTCTCAATAGAATCAACTTCTTTACCGTCTGCTTGCCAAGCTTCAAATCCTCCTTCTAGATACCCTAGGGCGTTATCAAAACCAACTCTAGACAATCTTACTATAGTTTCCTCTAATCTACCTTCAGCTGTTATTAAAAGTAATGGTTGTTTCACATCTTTAACTAAGGCACCAACCCAAGGAGCAAAACCTCCGTCAATCCCAATAAAAATAGAATTAGGTATATGAGATTTAACAAATTCACTTTGGTGACGAACATCTAGTATAATCGCTTCCGTCTCATTTGCTGCAATTTCAAAAGCTTTTGGTGACAATCCTATTTTCCCTTTTTTTATGACTTCATCAATACTTGCATATCCTTTCTTATTCATCATTACATTCATAGGAAAATAAGCAGGTGGTGGAGCAATACCTTCTGTTACTTCTTTAACAAACTCTTCTTTCGTCATGTCTGCACGTAAGGCATAATTTATTTCTTTTTGCTCACCTATACTCCCCACAGTTTCTTTACTCATGTTTTTTCCACATGCGCTCCCTGCACCATGTCCTGGATACACAACAGTATCATCTGGCAATGTCATTATTTTATTTCTCAAACTATCGTATAATATGCCAGCTAAATCTTCCATTGTCATATCAGCAGCTTTTTGAGCTAAATCTGGCCTACCCACATCACCTAAAAACAGTGTGTCTCCACTAAACAATGAATGTTCTTTTCCGTTTTCGTCCAACAACAAATAACTTGTGCTCTCCATGGTATGACCAGGAGTATGTAATACTTTTATTGTAACTTTTCCTAATTTAAACTCTTGATTATCTTTTGCTATGATTGAGTCAAATTCTGTTTCTCCATTGGGCCCAAAAACAATAGGTGCACCAGATTTTTCTGATAACGTTACGTGACCAGAAACAAAATCTGCATGGAAATGAGTTTCAAAAATATATTTAATTTTTGCTCCATCTTTATCTGCTCTATCTATATATGACTTAACTTCTCTTAAAGGATCAATTATAGCCACTTCACCATCACTCTCAATATAATATGCTCCTTGAGCTAGACACCCTGTATATATTTGTTCTACTTTCATTCTTCTAATTTTTATAAATATAATTCTATTTTGTTAAAAATATTTCTTTTAAAACGATATAAATTCCCATTATTAATACAAACCAACCAAAACCTTTTTTGAGTTTTTTTCCATCAATAAATTTATTCAAGTATAACCCAATAAATATTCCAATTACAGATATTGCGGTAAACCCTAATAAAAAAGTCCAATCTATTTCTATATTTTGTACATCACCCAAAAATCCTATTAATGACTTTATTGCAATAATCATAAGCGAAGTTGCAACTGCTTTTTTCATTGGTAATTTCGCCAATAAAACTAAAGCTGGTATTATTAAAAAACCTCCTCCTGCTCCCACTATTCCTGTCAAAAAACCAACTACCAATCCTTCTATTATTATTAACGGATAATTATATTGAACCTCTTGTTCATTACTTTCTTTTCTACCTTTAATCATTGAAAATGAAGCCAAAATCATTATCAAAGCAAAGAAAATCATGATTCCAATATCCTTAGTTACCATAAAATCTCCTACAGAAAATAACTCTTGAGGAATGGCTGGAACCACAAATTTTCTGGTGAGATATACGGTAATAAAAGCAGGAATAGCAAAGATGATTCCTGTTTTAAAATCGACCATTCCTTTTTGTGCATTACGAACCGCTCCAACCAAGGCCGCAGAGCCAACTACAAATAAAGAATAAGCTGTTGCAATTATCGGATTAATTCCTAAAATATATACAAATATTGGTACCGTAAGAATTGAACCGCCTCCGCCAATTAATCCAAGGATAACACCAATAAACAAAGCTCCAGTAAAACCAATAAGCATGACTAAATCCATTTATTTTTTGGGGTTTGATTACCTACAAATTAACTGAAATAAAAGAGGATAGTTGGTAACGTATGTTACACTTCAAATTTTGTGATTAAGCATCAAAATCCAATACTTCTATTTTGTTTCTGCCCAGTTTTATTAGTCCTTCGTTTTCCAGGCTTTTTAGCAATCGCGAAACTACTACTCTGGATGTATGCATATCGTTTGCAATGTCTTGATGAGATAAATTAAGGCTTGTTGATTTCATTACCAATGCTTTATCTTCCAAATATTTATGAAGCCTCTCGTGCATTTTATTAAACGCCAAATTATCAATAGATTCTAATAATTCATTGAAACGGCTGTTGTAACTTTCGAACACAAAAGCCATCCAAGTTTGGTACTTTTGCATCCAATCTTGCATTTTTTGAACAGGAATACTAATAAAAATCACATCAGTTTCGGCAACTGCACTTATTTCACTTTTCTTGCTTCCCAAGCAGCAATTCAAAGTCATGGAGCACGTATCTCCTCGTTCTAAATAATACAAAGCCAGTTCATCTCCTTTTTCATCCTGACGCATTATTTTTACTGCACCATCAATTAATAAAGGAATTTGTTGTAAGGTTTCGTTATAATCAATAAGAATATCGCCTTGTTTATATTTTCTTAAAACTCCAACAGATTCAATTTCTTCCAAAAGTTCTTTTTCGAACATAAACCCAAAAGCCTCTTCTAATTCTTGTTTCATGGTCTTTAGTTGATTAATTACTTATATAATTTTAGACCTCTTGATTAAATATTGTTGTAAAACTGGATGAATTCCTTGATTTATATCAGTTGGCACGTAATCAATTTGATATTGACCACATTTTAATTTCAATTTGCTTTGATAATTAAGAACCTCCTCAGTATATTTTTCTCTTACCTGACTTGGATTCAGCTTCATCTCCTCCCCTGTTTCCATATCTACAAAAACATAAGGTCTATTCTCAAACTCTAAATCAAGTTCTTTTGATTTATCAAAAACATGAAACAACACTACTTCATGTTTCTTGTGTTTTAAATGCTGAAGCGCTCTAAAAGCCTCATCATTTTTAAAGAAGTCTCCATCAAACATGTCGCTAAAAATAAACACTAACGAACGCTTATGAATTTTTTCGGCAAAATGGTGAATAGCATCTACAATATGAGTCCGTTCTCCATCCAATTGATTTTCTTTATCCATTAGTTTCTCCAACTCAGAATAAATATATCTTTGGTGTGCTTGATTCGTTTTAGCAGGTGTTTCTAATTTAAATCCTTTGGTAAATAAAGATAAACCTACTGCATCTCTTTGCTTCTTTAGTAATTCAATTAAACTGGCAACTGCAATTGCAGAAAACTCTTGTTTATTTAATTGATCAGAATCTTTAGGGAAATGCATGGAAGATGAAACATCAACCATAAACTGACACCTAAGATTAGTTTCCTCTTCGTATCGCTTAACAAATAGTTTATCTGTTCGGGCAAATAATTTCCAGTCTATATGCTTAGTAGATTCTCCTTTGTTGTACAATCTGTGTTCGGCAAACTCTACAGAAAACCCATGGAATGGAGATTTATGCAAACCTGTTATAAACCCTTCAACTACTTGCTTAGCAAGTAACTCAATGTTTCCGAATTGCGCTATGGAGTCTTTAGTAAGTTTCAAATCATTTAATTCTTATAGCTAAAATACAGTTTTATTTATTGATTCTTAATGTAAATCAAAACTTTAAAAAAATATGATAAAAATCATTAAGCTTATTTAGAATTAATAAAAATAAAGAGCTACATTTGACCTCTATTAAGAATCAAAACAAATAACAAAACCAAAATAAATGACAAAAACTAGCTTACTATTTACATTATTATTCTCTTTAACTACTTATTCTTATTCTCAAATTGGATTGGGAGATACTATGGTAAATTCTGCAGACAGACTTATACTAAGTGACTCAAGAATAACTCTTGGTGGATATGGAGAAATTGATTTTAATAATCCTTTGAGGACATCAAACGGAGATAAAAGAAATGGGAGTTTTGATGTACATAGAATGGTTTTTTTAACTGGATATAAATTTAATGATCGATTAAGCTTTGTAACTGAATTAGAAATTGAACACATTAAGGAAGTTTATATAGAACAAGCTTTTATCGATTATAGATTGAATGATTACATACATTTTAGAGCTGGACTGATGTTAATTCCTATGGGAATAGTAAATGAATACCATGAGCCGGTTACATTTAATGGTGTAGAAAGACCAAACTTGGATAAATATATTATCCCCACAACTTGGAGAGAAATTGGAGCTGGATTTTCAGGAACAATTCCTGAGGTTGGATTGAGATACCAAGCTTATATAGTTAATGGACTTTCTAGTTATGATAATGAAGCTGCACTTTCTGGTAAAAACGGATTAAGAAGTGGGAGACAAAAAGGTGCTCAAACAACTTTCTCTCATCCTAATGGAACATTTAGATTAGAATATTTTGGATTAAACAATCTTAAAATTGGCTTTTCTGGTTACTTCGGAAAAACACAATCTACCCTTTATGACAATGTTGGAGAAATAGAAAATTACAATGTAGCCTCTGCTGATTCATCCGTAGTTGGAATGAGCATGTTTTTAGCAGACGCAAGGTATAAAAAGAATGGATTTGAAGCTAGAGCTCAATATGTGTTTGGAAATATTGCCAACTCTACTCAATATAACAACATGTTTGGAAATGATGTAGCTTCAGCAATCCAAGGATATTATGTAGAAGCTGGATATGATTTACTTAGAGTTTTTCCTAAGAAATTTGAAAAGAGATTAGTGGCTTTCTTTAGATATGAAAACTACAACACGCATCACAAAGTAGCTTCTGAATTAACTAAAAACGACAGTTATAACCGAACAGATTTCACTACTGGATTAACTTTCCACTTAGATAAAGGGGTTGCTTTAAAAGCAGATTTTCAACAATTTAGAAATGCTAAACTTGGTTCATCAATAAATAACCAAGTAAACTTTGGTGTTGGTGTTTGGTTCTAATAAACTGCAAAACAAACTATGAAAAAATTCATTTACATACTCTTCTGCTTTTGTTTATTGTCCATGACAAATACTGACAAAGTAGAGAGCAAGTCGAATAAAATATTAGCCAAAACCTTTAAAGAGATTGTTATAGAGAAGAATGCTTTATCTATTCCTATCAAAAATAAAGATGAAAAATGGCATGAGCTTTCAAACAAAGCAACTAATGAAAGATTAGGTTTTGTAGAGACTACCTCAGCAGTTGGCAGATTCGATAAGTTTGATTTTATGGTATTATTTAATCCAGATAAATCTATAAATAAAGTAAGTGTATTAATTTACCGAGAAGATCATGGTGGAGAAATTGTAAGCCCAAGATGGCTAAGACAGTTTGAAGGAAAAACTATAAAAGACGTAAGTAACATTAGTAGAGATATTAATGGAATATCCGGAGCTACCATGTCTTGTAATGCCATTACCAAAGGAATAAAACAATCATTAATCACCATACAGAAAGTTAAATAGAAGATGAAGAATCCTCCTTTTTATATCGAAGAGTTAGTATCTCCCTTAAGGAGGATTCTTTTTCTATTTATACTTACCATTTCGTTGGGCTATGGTTTTGGATTGCGTTATTTATATTTAACTACCGAAGCTAATCCAACAAGTCTCCAGGAAAATTACCTTGGAAACGAAGCTGATGTGGATGCAGAAGTAATGAAATTTGAAAAAACAGAAAAAAGCCTTTTGACCTTTTTACACGATCATTTATTTGCTTTAGGAATATTACAGTTAATAATCAGTTTTCTGCTTTTTTGCTCCAAAATTCCATCAAAAATTAAGAGTTTTCTTGTTTTTGAGCCTTTTATTTCACTTTTAGTCACTTTTACAGGGATTTATATTCTATGGTTGGGAGTAGAAGAATTGAAATATATTATCATGATTTCTGGTTTTCTATTTCACTTAACCTTTATGGTTAATTTGGTTGTGCTTGGAGTAAAATTCGCTAGGAAATAACGATTTCATCAGTTTAGCTTAATAATCATTTCTATCTTCTAACACTCTATAGTGTCATTCCTGCGAAGGCAGGAATCTTATTACATCAGACTGATTCTCGTCAATAGATTCCTGCCTTCGCAGGAATGACAATGAAAAAAGTATAATCACAAAAAAAGATGAAGCCAAATTAGCTTCACCTTTTTTCATTTTTTATTATCCTCGAAATGTATTCATTCTTCTGTGATAGGTTTATGCTTTGATTAGAACTCTAAACTACATTTGTGTTGTAAATTAATAATACAACACTATGTCAAATTCAAAATGGAATAACGAAGATATTCCTAATCAAAAAAATAAAACAATAATAATTACTGGAGCTTCAAGTGGACTAGGAAAACAGGCTACAAAAGTATTGGTTCAAAAAGAAGCAAAGGTTATTATGGCTGTTAGAAATGTTGAAAAAGCAAAAACAGTAGCAAACGAAATAATAAGTGAATTTCCTAATGCCAAAATTGAAATAAGAAACTTAGATTTAAGTAGTCTAAAATCTATTAAATCATTTGCAGACGAATTCATTGCTAATAATAACCAACTAGATATTTTAATTAATAATGCTGGTGTTATGATGAGTCCTTACTCTAAAACAGAGGATGGATTTGAATTACAAATGGGAACAAACCACTTTGGTCATTTTGCTTTAACTGGACATTTAATGCCAATATTAAAAACTACAAATAACTCTAGATTAGTAGTAACTTCAAGTGTAGCTCATAGACAGGGAGATATTGATTTAAAAGATATTAATTGGGAAAATAGAAAATACAAAACAGGAAAGGCTTATGGTGATAGTAAACTAGCTAATCTTTACTTTGCCTATGAATTAGAAAGAAAATTAAAGAACGATTCCAATGCTCCTATTATTTCTTGCTCTCACCCTGGATGGACAAAAACAGAATTAGACAGACATTCTGGCCTAGCAAGTTTCTTGGGTAATATAATTGCACAAACTCCAGAAATGGGAACTCTACCAACTCTGCGTGCAGCAACTGATGAGAATGTGAAAACAGGTGATTATTATGGTCCAGCAAGAATGATGGAGTTGAGAGGAAATCCTATTCTTGTAAAATCTACAGAAGATTCTCACAATGAAAAAATCGCCAAAGAGCTTTGGGATTTATCTGAAACTTTAACTGGGGTTAAGTATTAATTTAATGAAAAAAGAGAGATGAAAAATTTAAAAACCGGAGGGAAAATATTTATTGTAATATTAGCATTTCAAGCAGTTGTTGAACTATTATTGGGTGGATCATTATTGTTAGATTTTCCAACCACCTTAGAAACTGGATTTGGAATTACCTATTCTAGTGAATTAGACTTTCTGGGAATAGCATTGGGACTATATTTACTTCTGCTAACTGCCTTGATGGTTTTGAGTATTATCTGGACATTAAAAGGGAATTATTCGGGTGCAACTTTGGGAATAGTTATAGGCGTTTTTCTTACATTGATTGGAGTTATTGTTTTTTTACAATTGGGAAGAACTGATGGATTATTTATTGATAGCTCAAGAGGATTGTTAACGATTATCCTTGCTTATATCGCAGGTAACGAAATTAAAAAAAAGGAAGTTAATTAATTAATTTCAAAGGGTTAACTAATCAATAGTTATGATAGAGATATTCAAAACAAATGTGAGATATAAAAAATATGCAAGTAAAGTGGTGGCGAAAATTCGATTCCATTTTCCCGAATTACAAGTTAATTTTGACCTCAAAGATTGCGACTACATTCTTAGGGTTGAAGGATCAAGTGTGGAAGAAAATAGAATTAAAAAAATAGTAATTGCTGAAGGTTACCTTTGCGAAACTTTAGTATAAAAATATAATAATGGCTGATTTTTTTCATATAAAAAGCATTTCTGAGGTTAACCAGATTTTTGGATTGGGCAAACCGGCTCATCCATTAATTACGATTATTAGGCAATGGCCAAAAAATGACTTCGATTTCAGTTCTGTTAAAATGACTAGTGATTTATACTTACTCTCAATGAAAGGTAAAACAATAGGAACATCTTTCAAATATGGTAAAAATAGCTATGATTTTGAAGAGGGAACTCTCGTATTTATGGCACCAAACCAAGTAGCATCTTTTGAAGACCCTATAGAAGAAATAGATGACTCTGGATGGAACATACTCTTTCATCCTGATTTAATAAGAAAATCATCCTTGGATGAAACGATAAAAGATTTTTCTTTCTTAAATTATGAAGCCAATGAGGCTCTTCATGTATCAGAAAAAGAAAAACAATTCTTAAAGGAAATGGTGGATAACATAGAAATTGAAATGAATCAAAACATTGATAAACATTCTCAAGACCTGATTATCCATAACATTGAAACCATTCTTAAATATAGCAAACGCTATTATGACAGGCAGTTTTATACTCGAACTAACGTAAATAAAGATATTGTAGGCGAATTTGAAAAATTCTTGACTACTTATTTCTCTTCAGATGAATTGACGGAAAAAGGGATTCCTTCGTTAACTCAATGTGGAGAAGCTTTAAACTTATCAGGTTCTTACTTAAGTGACTTATTAAAGATTGAAACTAACCGAAGTGCAAAAGATCATATTCATTCTTTCATTATCGAAAAAGCTAAAACTATTTTACTCAATTCGTCTTCTTCTATTAGTGAAGTAGCTTTTGGATTGGGATTTAATTACCCCCAACATTTTAGTAAATTATTTAAAAACAAAACAGGAAAGAGTCCGAGTGAGTATCGCATTTTAAATTAAATAGTTTAATTGAACAAAAAAAAAGGGAAGCCAATTGGCTTCCCTTTTTCATTTCTTAAAGTTTTTTATCTACTAAACTAGAGCGTCTAATTTTTCAGCTAATTGAGCTTTTGGTACAGCTCCAACTGATTTATCAACTACTTCTCCGTTCTTAAAGAACAAGATTGTTGGAATGTTTCTTACTCCGTATTTAGCAGCTATGTCTTGGTTTGAATCTACGTCTACTTTACCAACTAATGCAGTTTCTGCATATTCTCCTGATAATTCGTCTACTAATGGTCCTACCATTCTACATGGTCCACACCATGCTGCCCAAAAATCAACCAATACTGGTTTTCCTGAGTTAATTGTTTCTTCAAAGTTTGCTGCTGTTAATTCTAATGCCATTTTATATGTGTTTTATTAAGTTATTTATTCTGTGAGTTATACTTCAATAAAAGTACCAAACTCTTTTTTATGTCATCTTGACACAAATATAAGTCGTTTAATTTATTTATTTCTTACAAAATGAATTTTATCCTAATTAAAAGTCTAAAACCAAGGCTTTCTTTTCTTGATTGACTTCACCAAAAAACAACACTGCTTTTCCTCCAGAAACTTGACCAGATTTACTTGCATCCATTGACATTTTAATATCATTGCTAGTAGCTAATATCTCTCTTGTCATATTTCCTTCGCTATCTATTTTATAAACAGAAACGACTCTCTTTTTAGTGAACTTTGGTTTTAACATGTTAGTTCCATCATTGTCCTTAGCGTGATTATCAATGTGATCATTAAAGACAAAATACAAACCATCTTTCCCCTCCATCACAATAAAGTTCGTCACTTTTAAACCAGAACGTCCCAAGTAATGCATTTTAGAAATTTGCCCTGCAAACCTTTTAGGGATTTTTGTTGCCCAGTTTAACTTACTATCTCCAGATATACTTATCGCATAAATATTTCCTGCTTCAAGATTGTATTCAGTTATCGTTCTGTCATTATTATCTTTATAAACGTTAGTAGATTTCTTTTGTGATTCTGCAACTAAGATAATTTCTCCATTGTCTCTAGCAATAATTTCAGTAAATAATAAATCTTCATCTACAATAATTACTTTACCCTTACTTTGCTTTTCTTTAGTTTTTGCAGCTATTTTAGTCGTTAAATATTTTAATGTTTCTGTGAAAGGTATTTCCTCAATTGACTGATACTTAATAGTAAGAGATGATTCTTTGTATCTCTGAACAAAGAATTTCTGTATCCTTTGTCCTTTAGGAAAGTACTTTAAGAATCCTGCAACAACTAGCTCATTATTACTCATTCCGATAGTGTAATTTTCAAAATAGGCTTCATCTTCAAAAAGAAGTTCCTTTTCAATTTCTTCCTTCCCGTTTTCAGTAATTCCTTTTAGTATGGAATAATAGACATTAGCTTTTCTATCGTATTTGGTATGAGAATAAAAAACATCTCCACTTGAATTCATTACAAAATTCTCGTTCCTTGAAATAAGATTCTTAGCATCATACTGGTAATTTACACTCCACTGTTTTTCAATGTTCTTGTCAAACATAGTTATAGCTATATCAGCTGTTCCCAGCTTCTTATTGTCAAATAAATCTTTGACCATGAGTAATCTTCCATTTTCATACAAAAACGTTAAAACGTCTACAGTTGGTACTTTTGCAGTAGACTTGGATAAAAATTTCTCTGCTCCAATTGCCTTTAAAGAAGAAGCGTCTACTTCTTTTAAAAAATAAGTATGACTGCTTTTGCTCTCAGAAAGTTTTCCTACCAACATTAATTTGTCTTCAATAATCATCATCTTTTCTACGGAATTAAAAACTCCGTCTTCAGACAAATTTGCACTTTTAAGTTTCTTCATAAACATATCATGCTTACTCAAAATTATCTGCGCTTTCTTTCCTCTACCAATTGTAGATATAGAAAATAAATTACCGTTAAACTCTACTATTTCACCATTAGCAGATTCCTTCTTTTCATAATCTAACTCAGTAAATTGTTTCTTCACATTCACTTTACCTTGAGATAATGAAACTATAGAAGACAAGACTAAAATGGTAATAAGTATTAAATATTTTTTATTATTCATTTTTTAATTTGATTATGAAGATAGTAAAAACTCTGACTAACAGTAAATTAATTCAATTTATAACTCACTCCATCCATTTCATCAATGGTAGAAAGCATCTCGTTAGTAATCTTAATTTTCATCTTTCTTGAGAAGAGATTTACTGCAGTTTTTTTTTCATCCGTAACAATCACTTTCAGTTTACAGTTTCCTTTTTCTTCCTCTTCGCCTGGCTCAAGTAATCCGTGAAGATTATCTATAAACTCATTGTTCAATACTCGTATTGGCAATGTAAGAGTTAATGATTTACTCTGCTTATCTCTTATTTCTGATAGTAACTCAATGGAATTAATAACAAACATAGGTTCCATATCTCCCCATCTCTTTTTATCAATCCTTCCTCTTACATACACAAAGTTTCCATTCACCAAAAAGTGCTTAAACTTTAAGTAATCTTCTTTAAATAAAAACTGCTTGAATGATCCATCATAATCTTCTATTTCAAAAGTCCCAAATGGATTTCCGTTTTTGGCAACTCTGTGTTCTACATTATTAATGATACAACCAAGCGAAATCTCCTTCCCAACATGGCTGTGCATTTGGTTAAGCATGTCTACTTTACTTCCACAGAAATTATCTATTTCAAATTTAAAATCATCCAATGGATGCCCAGAAATAAAAATTCCTACCAATTCTTTTTCCCTGTTAAGCGCTTCAATACTTCCCCATTCCTCGCAAAGTGCGATAATTGGTTCGGGAATATTTACTTCGCCATCTCCCGTATCAAATAAACTTCCTTGGTTAGAGTTTTTCCCTTCAGAAATAGCATTCCCGTATTTAATTGCAGTTTCTACAGTTGTTCTTCCTTGTACATCTGGCGTTACGTATTGTGCCCTGTGCACTCCTCCCTCAAAAGAATCGAATCCTCCTGCAATTGCAAGACTTTCTAGGGTTCTTTTGTTGGCTGCTCTTAAATCTATTTTAGAGGTTAAATCAAAAATAGAACTAAACTTCCCTTCTTCTTTTCTGGTATTAATAATGGATTCCACAGCTCCCTCTCCTACTCCTTTTATTGCTCCCATTCCAAAACGGATTGCTCCACTTTCGTTTACAGCAAATTTGAAATATGATTCATTCACATCTGGACCCAAAACCTCTATTCCCATTCGCTTACATTCTTCCATAAAGAAGGTAACCGATTTAATGTCGTTCATGTTATTGGACAGTACCGAAGCCATGTATTCGGCTGGATAGTGCGCTTTAAGGTAAGCTGTTTGGAAAGCTACCCAAGCATAACACGTAGAGTGAGATTTGTTGAAGGCATAGGCTGCAAATGCTTCCCAATCCTTCCAAATTTTATTTAATGCATCTTCGTCATGCCCGTTAGATTTTCCACCTTCGATAAACTTAGGTTTCAGTTTTTCTAGCAGAGCAAATATCTTTTTACCCATTGCCTTACGCAAAACATCTGCTTCACCTTTGGTAAAGTTTGCCAACTTTTGCGACAGCAACATCACTTGCTCTTGATAAACTGTAATTCCGTAAGTTTCGGCTAAGTATTCTTCACTTGCTGCAATGTCATAAACAATCTCCTCTTCCCCATTTTTTCTTTTTACAAAACTTGGGATGTATTCCAATGGACCCGGACGATACAGTGCATTCATTGCAATTAAATCATCAAAAACTGTTGGCTTCAAGTCTTTCAAATATTTCTGCATTCCTGCAGATTCATATTGAAACACTCCTACAGTTTCTCCTTTTTGGAATAACTCGTAAGTTTTTTCGTCTTCTAAATCAAAGGCTTCTGGATCTAAATCTACGTTATGAATTGCTTTCACAATTTTTACCGTATCCTTAATCAAAGTCAAGGTTTTTAATCCCAGAAAATCCATTTTCAATAACCCAGCATCTTCAACAACAGAGTTATCAAATTGGGTTACGTACATATCCGAATCCTTGGCAGTTGCCACAGGAACGTAATTGGTAATGTCGCCAGGTGTAATAATTACTCCACAGGCGTGCGTTCCAGTATTTCTAACAGAACCTTCTAGTACAATTGCTTGGTTAATTACTTCGGCTTCAAGCGTATCTCCTTTTGCAATGGCTTTTAATTCCATTGCCATATCCATGTCTTCTTTTCTTCCCAATTTCTTGGCAAGAGCCTTTTCTTCCATCCCAAAAATCTTACTCAATTTGGTGTTTGGAATCAAATTGGCCAATCTTCCTGCTTCCATCAATGGTAAATCCAAAGCTCGAGAAGTATCACGAATAGATGACTTTGCAGCCATTGTTCCGTAAGTGATAATTTGTGCAACTTGCTGAGAACCGTATTTATCGATTACCCAATCAATTACACGTCCTCTTCCTTCGTCATCAAAATCTATATCAATATCAGGCATGGAAACCCTGTCAGGATTCAAAAATCTCTCAAAAAGTAGGTTGTACTTTAATGGATCAATATTGGTGATTTTTAAGCAATAAGCTACAACCGAACCTGCCGCAGAACCCCTTCCTGGTCCTACCGAAACATCCATGTCACGAGCTGCTTGTATAAAATCTTGTACAATCAAAAAATAACCTGGATACCCAGTATTGGCGATTACACTCAACTCAAAATCAATACGCTCTGTTTGCTCTTCGGTCAGTTCTTCTCCGTATCTTAAGTGCGCACCTTTGTAAGTTAAATCTCTTAAGTAGTTATTTTCTCCTCTTGTTCCTTTGTCTAATTCATCCTCAGGATCTTTAAATTCTTCAGGAATATCAAATTTTGGAAGCAGTACATCTCTTTCCAAAATGTATGCTTCTACTTTATCTACAATTTCTTGTGTGCTTGCAATGGCTTGAGGAACATCTTTAAAGAGTTCCACCATTTGTGGCTGAGATTTAAAATAAAACTCATCATTTGGCATTCCATATCGGAATTCTCTTCCTCTTCCTATTGGAGTAGATTTCTTTTCTCCATCTCTAATACATAACAAAACATCATGGGCTTCTGCTTGATCTTGAGCAATGTAAAACGTATTGTTTGCTGCAACTAATTTTACTTGATGCTTTTTAGCTAGCTCAATTAAAATCGCATTGGCGTGATTTTCTTCCTCTTCTCCGTGTCGAACTAATTCGATATAAAAATCGTCTCCAAATTGTTCTTTCCACCAAATAAGTGATTCTTCGGCTTGTTTTTCACCAACATTAAGAATTAGATTGGCTAATTCTCCTCGAACTCCACCCGACAGAATAATTAAATCTTCTTTAAATTCCTCAATCAGTTTTTTATCGATCCTTGGTACGTAGTAAAATCCATCAATGTTAGATTTTGAACTCAGTTTTGCCAAGTTGTGGTATCCGTTTTTATTCTTTGCGAGTATAACTACAAATGCGCCATTGTCTTTATGCGATTTGTCTTTGTGGTCGTTACACACAAAAAACTCACACCCAACAATTGGTTTTAGCTCTTTTTCTAATTCTGATTTTAATTCCTGCTCTTCGTTTCTTTCTCTAACTCCTTTGTTGTGGTTATTTACTGCTTTCACAAAGTGAAAAGCTCCCATCATATTACCCGTGTCGGTAAGGGCAATTCCGCTCATATTATTGGCTGCTGCAGCTTTTACTAGCGAATTGATATCCGAAGTAGATTGCAGAATACTAAACTGAGAGTGATTGTGTAAGTGAGAGAAATTCAATTGAGACAGTTCTGATTTACTCAAAGTTTCAGTTGATTCTTTTCCAGAATCTTTTTCTACTTTTTCCTCAATTAAATCTTCTTCTCCATAGGGTTTTATGTTTAATCCCAAGAGCTTTATTAACTCAGGATTTTTTTCTTGAAATTTTTCGAAATAGCCTTGTTCTTGCTCTAACTCTTGGATAGAGTAAACCTTTTTTCTAATTAACTCTAGAAAACATCTGGTAGTTGCTTCCACATCAGCAGAGGCATTGTGAGCTTCTGCAAATTCCTCGTTAAACAAAAACAAGTGTAACTCCTGTAGCTTTGGTAATTTAAACTTTCCTCCTCTTCCTCCAGGAATTTGACAAAGTGTAGCTGTTTTTTCTGAACAAGAATCGAGCTTATTCATCTCCATCATTGGCGATTCTATTCCAGCTCTATGGAATTCAGCTCCTACAATATTTAAATCAAAATTCACATTGTGCCCAATGACGAATTTTGTCTTTTTTAGTGATTCATTAAACTCGTTTAATACAAACTTTAAATCCTGCCCAGTTTTTAATGCTCTTTCGGTACTTATTCCGTGAATTTTTGATGCATTAAATGGAATATCAAACCCTTCAGGTTTGATGATAAAATTCTTAACCTCAATTAATTCACCTAACTCATCATGGATTTGCCAAGCCAACTGAATACACCTTGGCCAGTTGTCACTATCCGTGATGGGTGCGTTCCAGTTTTTGGGTAAACCAGTGGTTTCGGTATCAAAAATTAAGTACATAGCTTGGGTAGAATTTAGTCTATAAAAATAGACATTTTAGACCGAAATTTTGAATGGAGTTATTAAGAAATAGTTAACAGGATTGACATTTAAATTATTGTAAAGTGTCTATCTCCTTTAAGATATATTCAGGAAACCGATTCTTTAATTTATTGATATAGAAAACATTCATAATTTTATCTCCTAAAGCCTTATAATTTCTTGCAGACAAAATTAACACCCGTTTTTCATCACCATCAAGTTTTTTGTATTTTTTTATGGCTATTAAAGATTCTTTATGTTTTTCTATCTCAAATAAACAATGGGCTTTATTGAAGTAAAATGATGCTTTGTCTGGATTATTAGCAATTGCTTTATTAAAAAAATCAATCGCTTCTTTAAATTTTCCATCCTTAATTCTATTCAAACCAAATGACGCATAAACCTCATTTAAAGGGTATTCTATTTCATTTGAAGTGTCTCCATTTATAAATTCGATATGATAATATGAATATGAAGAGTCGAATTTTTCTGTTTCGTAGATATAATTAATTAACGAGTCAGCATAAAATTTATACGGCTCAATATCTTCGAATTTAAATTTTGAATTAATAAATCTAATGGTTAATCTTTTATTATCTAAATCATTAACTATATTTAATTCAACATTGTCAGATTCAGTATCCAGCCTCAAATTCTCCCAAAATTCGATATTATTGTATACTGAATTTATTGTTTCATTTTGACACCCGAAGAAAGTAGATAATAGGAAAAGTAAAATTATTTTATTCATATATTTAATATAATAAAAGTGAGGGCTATTTTATTCATTTGGCACGATAAAACTAACTGCTTTTGGAATGAGTTCAACTTCCAAATTACCTTCTCCTATTAATTCACCATCTGCCTGAATTAGAGGAGAAACAACTCCTCGAGATGAAATAGAAATATGATTTGTTTTGAAGATTTCTACTTTTGGATGTTTATGTAGTTTTCCGTTAAACATTTTTCGGATGTTCCAGATGAATCCTAGTTTCGAAATATCTTTAACTACGGTAACATCAAACAAACCGTCTTCGGGATTAGATTCGTGAGTTAATTTCATTCCTCCTCCACAATATTCGCAAATACCTATAGCAACAATATAGCTTTCTGAAGTAACAGTATTATCACCCCAACTATAAGTTATTACTGGTCTCTTGAATAAGAGTAAACCTTTGATAGAAGCTAAAAAATAAGCTAGCTTTCCAAATTTCTTAAAAGACGAAATTTGCTTTACAATAAACCCATCAAAACCAAGTCCAGCCAGATTATTAAAATAATAGTGTTTATCCTCATGAATTATTTGTCCAATATCTTGTTGAACTGCATACTCAGCATTAAGGATCTGGATTGATTCTGAAAATTTCTTTGGTATAGAATAGTTCTTTGCCCAATCATTTCCTGTTCCGACAGGAATTACTCCTATTTTAATGTCTTTTAAGCAACTATTTCCATGAATCATTACTCCATTAACAACATGATGTAAAGTACCATCACCACCAACAGAAATAAACTTTCTATAACCTTGCTCAATACCTTGTTCAACTAGTAAAGTTTCATGTTTTGAATACTCGGTATAGTGGATAGAATAATCAGAATTAAGTTGTTTTAACCCATCAAGAATAAGTTGCTTTTTTCTTTTAAAAGCTTTATTCCCAGAATAAGGGTTAATAATTACAAACCAAGAGTTATTGGCTTCCAATTCTTACAGTTTAAAAACCCTAGAAATAGAGAATCCAAATCTAAATTCTCCTTTTGTAAAATCGGAATAGGTAGAAGGTAAATATTGAGCTTCTCCAAAACCAGTGGAGTTAGCAAAATTTAATTGAAAAACATGTCCTCCTGTATCAAATACAACCCCTAAAGCTATAGGGTTAAATGTATTTAACTTAGCCTGAACTCCATCTTCAAAAAACACATAATGGTATTCACCAATAACACCTATTAGCTTAGTAAGCTGAAGTCTTGCTCCTGCTCCAACTGCAAACGTTCCATTTTGATCATAAAAACCTACATAATTTCTGTGAACATATGTTGGAACTAACTGCATTGAAAATCTTTCAGAAAATTTTCGAGCAATTAAAAGCTGATAAGAACTTGAAGTTCTACTTACAAAATCGGGAAACGAAGTAGCCGAACTACTATCGGTACTTGCTGTCATTGAGGTAACATTGTATTTTGCTAATCCCACTAAAGTAATTGGCATCTTATTACTTTGTGCCAAAAACTTATACTTTGCGTATCCTTCATACAATTGTCTGTATGGTCCGGCTCCTTTGTATCTTGTGATTCCGATATTAAAGTTATTGGTTAATCCTGCTTCTAATCCAATAGATATATCTGCTGAATTATCTATCCCAAACAAGCTTTGAATTCCTCCATTGGCTCCTGCAATATCTCCAAACCTATGACCTATTTTCATGTCCATAGTTTTCCTTTCCAACATTTCTATCGAATGAGAATTAATAATCCTTGTGGAATTAAATGTATTATAGGTATAGGTTGTTTCTTCTTGAGAAAAACTTGAAAAAGAAACGAGTAGACTTAAGAATAGTAGTTTTTTCATAATAGTTTTTTAAAAGCTTGGTGTTCCAGTAATCTTTTGAATAGTCCCTTTTTCAGCCATCACATTAATGTATTTCATTAAATCTTCTAGTTGTTGATCGCTCAATCTTTCTTTGGTGTAATTAGGCATGTAAGGCTTATATCCATTTTTGGAGTAAGTTCCTTTCCTTGTAATATCATACACAGAGAAAACCTTATGAGTATTAGACCAATACTTTAAATGCTTAAAAGCTAACTGTTCATCACTTAGTTTATAGTTCGTTACCCCACCTTCTTTGTGGCAAGTAAGACAACTAAGCTCGTAAATTTGTTTTCCTTTTTGGGCATTTCCTTCTTTACCAAAACTTCTGTTTTCAACCGATTGTGGTTTCATGAAAGTAGCTGGCGAAAAATCCAAGTATTTAGATTTAATAAGTTTGATCACCTCGGTATTGTTAGTACCCTTTATTAGTGCATTCCCAATAAATTGTTTCTCAACCTCGGTTAACTTTAAATCTCTAACTTTGTAACTTATTGATGTAAAATAATGCATCATAGCTTCCATTTCGGTTTCATCCAAAGCTCTTCCTTGTGAGCAAACTACTGCACATAATTGGATTGCATTTTGCAAAGTATCTCTTGCTGGGACTACTAAATCTCCATATTTTTTAAGGTAATCTTCGTTATACCAATGGCTTTTATTTGTAGTTCCAAACAAAGTAGTTCCTGGCAAGAACTTCATTTTGTTTTCAGCTACATAAGTTAATCTAGTATCAGGATTGCTAATTGATAAATCTGGATCTTCTTTTTGTGTATTATGACAATCTGTACACACAAAATGTTTGGATTGCTTGTTTTCGAAAAGTGATTTGTTTGTAGGATCTGTAAATCCAAAATGAACTAAATTTTCACCTTGCTTAACCTTTACAGAATCTAATTTATTAGTAGAAATATAATTCAAAGGTACTTTATCGCCAAGTTGAGCCAAAACCTCTTGAACATATTCAGAGTCTTTAACCTTGGTTTCTTTTTCTTGAAAAGAAGTAATTACCAATGCTATAATAAACATTGCTGTAAAAAGGAAAGCTAATTTAATTTTAGTATTCATAAGCTTAGTTATCTAATCTTCCTTCATTAATCCATGTTGTAATGGTATCAATTTCTCCTTGGCGTAATTTTGGTTGTGATTTTGGCATTGACTCATAACCAGTAGTGTGGTTTATAGCTCCAAGTAATGTAGAGCTTGGGACTAGAATTACATTAGCATGAGTATCAAAATATTTTCCGTCTGCTCCACCACCATGGCAATAACTTCCATTACAATAGGTATTAAAAATAGTTAAAACATCAGAATTAAAACTAATTGATGAAGTAGGTGTTGGTGTTGGTTCAACTTGAATTTCCTCTTCTGGCTCTTTGTTACACGAACAAAAAAAAAGAGTAATACACAAGAGTGAAATTAGATTTTTCATAATTAGTCGTTAAGCATTCCTCCGTCAATCCAAGCTTCGATAATTTCGATATTAGTTGAAGATAATTTAGACGAATTTTTTGGCATTGCATCAAAACCTGAAGAATGATTTATAGCTCCTTTTGTTTTTGCTCCACTAACAGCTGCAGCTCCTGTATGAGTTTCGTAAACTTTATTATTTGCAGCACTAGAAGTTCCATGACAAGTATTTCCTGTACCACAACTTGCAGTAAAAATTGGCTGTACATCAGTTGCAAAAGAAACTACCAATGGTGTAGGGGTTGGAGTTGTTGGTTCCTCTGCTTTTTCTTTTTTACATGAAAAAACTACTAATCCTGATATAAACAATATTGATATAACCTTTTTCATAAAATGATTTTTTTAAATGTAAGAATTATTTTTTGAGTATTTCTAGTTTAGTCAAATCTATCACATAGATATCACTACCTCCTTTACTGTTATCATATTCCGCAGAAATATAGGCAGTTGTTCCATCTGCTGTAATACTAAATGTTCTTTCCTCTCCTACTGTGTTAATTGGATAACCTAAATTTTCGGCTTTTGTCCAATTACCATCTACTCTTCTTGATACAAAAACATCATACGAACCTAAACTATTGTGACCGTTAGAAACAAAGAACATAATTTGTCCATTTGGATGAATAAAAACTCCTTTTTCGTCACCATCAGAATTTATAGAATCACCAACATTAACTGGCTTACTCCATTTTTTCCCTTGTCTTTTTGCTGTGTAAATATCTGCTTGCCCATTTCCTCCTGGTCTATCACTTACAAAGTAAATTACTTGCTCATCTGCAGTAACACTTGCTGAACCTTCGAAGTAACTGGAATTAACATTTCTTCCCTCGTCTATTGGTTTTGGTGTTCCAAATTTGTTTTCTTTTCCTGCTCTTGCAGAATAAATATCTCCAGATTTGGTCTCGCCTAATACATTTTTGTACACATAGATAGATCTTCCATCTGGTGAAATTGAAAGTACTGCATCATGCCTTTCGGTATTAATGCTACCTTCTACTGGTTTAGATTTAGACCATTCCTTAGTTGTATCGTTCCAAAGGGAGATATAAATATCTTCGAAATATAAATTATCAGATTGCTCATCAACTTGTCCGCCTTTAGTATCTGCTCTTCTTGATGTAAAAACCAACACTTTACCATTTGCCGAAATAGAAGCTGAATACTCTGGATTAAACGTATTAATTGACGACCCCATATTCGTGATAGTTACATCAACTGGATTCTCCATCATTAATTTAGCGTAATCACACTGTGCAATTAATCTATCAACTTCAAAATCTTCCCAAGTCTTAGATTTTGTTTTTGATTTAAAAACATTGTAATACTTTTTGGCATTTTCAAGTTCTCCTAATCTGTGGTATGATTCACCTAAAACAAAATAAACTTCGTCATTTACTGCTGAGTCAATAGACAAAGCTTTTAACGAATACTTTTTTCCAAGCTTTGGTTTCCCCATAGCTGCCAAGCATTGACCTGACCTGAAATTTGCCTCAGCATTTTCGCTATCTATAGAAAGTATCTTTTTAAAAATCGTGTAAGCACATCTGTAATCTTGAGCATAAACCAAGTTTCTTCCTTCTTTTAATTGTTTTTTAATCTTTACTTTTTGTCCTATCGAAAGTTCTCCTCCTTGAGCAAAAGATGAACTCCCAAGTGTTAAAAATAGAACTGCAAGTAAAGTAGTTAGGTGTATTTTTTTTATCATGTTTTAAGTACGTTTAAATTTCGGTTGTGGTTACTGAATTTTCTTTTTTTTCTGCAAATTTAGAATTGTTAAGGTCTACTAACTTGTGCATTGCGATAGTAGCTGCTACAATTGCCAACACAGGTGCAAATAGCACGCCAAAATTATCTAGCAAGGTATTAAGCCAAGTGTTATCAGTATTTATTAATGATGGGATCTTATAAAACAAAGAATAAACCGAGCCAATTGCAAAAGCAAGCCCAGCATGTCTCTTCATAAATTTCCAGCTTTCTTTTATAGTCAATCTAAGTCTTTCATTTATATAATCTACATATGCAAAACCATAGAAGTAGAAACCAATACACAGGGTAACAACATCAACTATAATTTCATTCACCCCAAATAGAGGTGCAACAATCCATTCCCACAGAACAAAAGCTAGAAGTACTTCAGCTATCAACATTCTAATAGCAATTCCTATTCCTCGCTTTACGTCAACAATTAGTCTCTTAAGGTTAAACTTGTATTTATTTCCAGTAAGTATTTCTTCTGTTTTTTCAGAAATTATCGCCAACAATGGAGACAAAAAAATCATTACCAAATATTTGGTTGCATCTAAAAATAAAAACTCAAGTAGTTTGAAAAATTGAGTTTTCAAAAACACCCAACTCAATCCTAACCAACCCCAACTATAGTTTCCTGTTTCTCTAACTTGTTCCAAACTATCTGCTGTAGCACCAAATCTATTTCCAACATAAAAAATGATCCCGAATAGAACCAAAGGAACTATTAGGTATTTCCATATTCCATTAGTAAAGATAAATGGAACGGATTCAAGGTAACTTTTGAACCCTAAACTTAGATTTTTAGTGAATTTCATTATTTGCTATTGATTTCTAAAAATAATCAAAAAACTAAGGTTTACACCTTTTTTAAAAAAAGTATTCATAAGATTTAACAAATTAATAAGTCGGGAACTGTTTCAATTGATTGGTTTTGCTAATTTTGTAAAAAAACAACCATATACACATGGATTTATCCTTATTAACTGCCGTTTCTCCAATTGATGGGAGATACAGAAACAAAATTGCTGAATTAGACCAATATTTTTCGGAATATGCTCTCATTAAATACAGAGTAGAAGTTGAAATTGAGTACTTTATATCGCTTTGTCAGATTCCTATGCCTTTATTAGAAGACATAAACAGAGAAGAGATTTTTATTGAATTAAGAAAAATTTATTCAGAATTTTCTCTGGAAGATGCTCAAGCTGTAAAAGAAATTGAGGCTGTAACTAACCATGATGTGAAAGCGGTTGAATACTTTATTAAAGAAAAAATTCAAGGATTAGATTTAGGAAAAGCTACTGAGTTTATTCACTTTGGACTTACATCTCAAGATATAAATAATACTGCAATTCCTAAGATGTTGAAAAATTCGGTGGAGGAAGTTTATATTCCTACTCTACTAGAAATTATTGATCATCTTAAAGGTTTATCTAGCAATTGGGGAGAAATACCAATGCTAGCTAAAACTCACGGACAAGCCGCTTCACCTACAATTTTAGGAAAAGAAATGTACGTGTTTGTAGAAAGATTACAAGCACAGCTTAAGCAATTAAAAAACATAGATTACTCTGCAAAATTTGGTGGAGCAACAGGAAACTTTAACGCTCACCACATTGCATATCCAGAAACTAACTGGATGGCATTTGCAGATACTTTTGTAGAAAAAACTCTTGGACTTAAACGTTCTCAGTTTACAACTCAAGTTGAACATTACGATAATTTAGCTGCACTTTTCGATTGTTTAAAAAGGATAAATACTATTCTAATTGACTTTAGTAGAGATATATGGCAATATATTGCAATGAACTATTTTAAACAAAAGATCGTAGCAAACGAAGTTGGTTCTTCGGCTATGCCTCACAAAGTAAATCCTATTGATTTTGAAAATGCCGAAGGAAACTTAGGTATGGCAAATGCTATTTTTGAGCATTTATCTATCAAATTACCAATATCGCGTTTACAGAGAGATTTAACTGATTCTACAGTTTTAAGAAACGTAGGAGTTCCTATGGCACATTCGCTTATCGCAATGAAATCATTGATGAAAGGAATGGGTAAATTACTTCTTAATTCTGCTGCATTAAAAGCCGATTTAGAAAATAACTGGGCTGTTGTTGCTGAAGCAATTCAAACTATACTTAGAAGAGAATCTTACCCAAAACCTTATGAAAAGCTTAAGGAATTGACAAGAAATAATGATAAAATGACTGAAGAAACAATTCATGCTTTTATACAAACGCTTGAAGTTTCTGATGATATAAAAGAGGAACTGATGTTAATTTCACCTCACAATTACACAGGTATAGACATGATGGTATTTTAAAAAAAACACCCTAAATTCGTTACCTAAAAATAAATTTAAACTAAAAAACACTTTTAAAACAATTTTATAATATGATGATTAAGGCCGTTAAGTCGAAAATACACAGAGTATCAATTACTCAAGCTGAACTAAACTACATAGGTAGTATTACAATTGATGAAGCATTGCTTGAAGCATCTAACATTATTGAAGGAGAAAGAGTGCAGATTGTAAACTTACAGAATGCTGCAAGACTTGAAACTTACGTTATAAAAGGAGAAAGAGGATCTGGTGTAATTTGCTTGAATGGACCATCTGCTAGATTAGTAGCTGTTGGTGATCAAGTAATTATTATTGGATATGGTTATATGGATTTTGAAGAAGCAAAAACATACAAGCCATCAATGGTATTTCCTGGAGAAGGAAATCAATTGGTCTAAAGATTAATCAAAAACCCTGCTCGTAGGTAAACTCTTGAATTAGGACCAAAGGTTCCTATGTAAGGATTGTATGGGTTACCTATTAAATCGTACAGTAAGATTAGTTGAAATCCATTGGAGGAATACCCACCTCCTATTAATCCTATTGGAACAACAACCCTATCAGATTTTGAAACACCAAAATTCTGCTGAACACTTAGTAACTCAAATTCTGCGTGAGCTACAAACCTTTCGAAAAATACATATCGAGTAAAAGCACTACCTCCATAAATACTTGAAGAAACTGGAGGTGCTCCATTAAATCTGAAGTAATTATATTTAATTCCTAATCCTACAGAGTAGTCATTAGTAACTCTATATCCTAATAACGGAGAAATTTCTAGATTAGTAAATGTACCAAATGATCCCCAGAAATTTCCTCCTGTGTAAAGCCTATCTTTAAAAGAGAGAAGAGACAAATCTTCCTCATCATCATTGTTATAATCAGGATCGTACTGAGCATAATTAGTTGAAAAAGCCAAAACACATAAGGCAAATAATAGATGTTTTAATTTCATAGTATTACTTAATTTGATTCACGAAATTAATCATAAAACTTTAAAAAGAGGTTAGTAGTATATTTAAACACCATTAATATTAATCCTTTACAATAAAACTTAGCTCTCGCCCACTTTCATCTAGCTTTCCTTTATTAGTCCTTTTCATTCGATTTAGCTCCTTTTCGCTAAACTGTTGGGTATTCATTACCACAGCCATTCCTTTTTCATCAATCTCTAGCTTGTAAGCAATACTGTTCTTTACTCCTTCTGCCTTTCCTTTGCAAGTCATCACCAGTTTATTGGCAGTAAATTGAATCCCAGTCACAGATTCTATAGTAAGATTTGTTCCTTTTATTTCTGTACCAGATTGGATACAAATATCAGAAACTGACCTAACAATTATTTGTTTACTCACCTCAACAGATTGACAAGAAAAATAAAGAGTAGTTTCCTTTTCTCCATAAGAAAGCAAAGGATGCTTAATTCCATAAGTTCCTCCCCCTAATTCTAAATTCCCCTCTGCAGTTAGCATTTTTTTCTCCAAATCTGCAATGCTAAATATATTGGTGGATGGTCTAAAGTATTTACGTAACGATTGATTGAACTTATCGTATCCTTTTTTATTTTTCGACACATCTAAATATCCGTGATTAAATTCTTTTTTAAAAAATAAATCGTAAAATTCATCTTCTTTATTGTTATCAATCAAATACTTAGAAAAATGTAGCCTTTGCCCATCTAATTCAGTATCCTGCGGAATATTCATTCCTTTTTTGTTCAGATAACTTACTATTTCATCTAAACTTTCTTTGTCATTAAAAAAGGATTTAATAATTTTTTCGGGATAAAGATTAGCAATTTTAAGCAAGAGCTTATACACGTTTTCAGAAGTCATTTTAAACTCTTCCTCCGTATTAAAATAGTAACTATACGCTTCAATTTTTCTTGTAGTGTTTAAGCTAACAGTTCTATATCCAGTTTCGCCAGTTTTTACACAAGGTGTAATTAATAAATCAACTCCTTTGTAAGGAACTAATTTAAAAGCCTTTTTTGGTGATTGGTTTATCATATCAAAACCATACCACTTGGTCACGTTACTTCTAGAGTAGCTGTTCTGAAATCTTCTAATGTACAACCTCTGATAATCGTAT
>Ga0209533_1000538_pt1 | contig 36081 bp, 17 predicted proteins | sample COG_04_FD_184748 | JGI IMG/M metagenome (GOLD analysis project Ga0209533, IMG submission 184748) | Pelagic Microbial community sample from North Sea - COGITO 998_met_04 (SPAdes) (version 2) | ecosystem: Environmental > Aquatic > Marine > Neritic zone/Coastal water | place: Helgoland, sampling...
AACAAAATTGATATTCGACAGATTGATTTCATTGTCGGCTACCTGCAGAGACAGTGAGAGCAAAGACAAATCACCGTCGTCTAATAAGCTCGCATAAGTATCTATCAAGCTTTCCGGCGCTTGCTGATCTGTCAGATTCTGATAAAACGTCGCGACCACTGAACGGGTATTTGGCGTCTCACCAAACACATTCGAAATAGCTAATTCGATCAGCTCTTCGTATGTGCCACCTGCATCAAGATGTTGAAGGCCTATACCAACAAACCTTTTGTTTGAAACACCTGCGCTTCCTAGAAATGCGCCTAACAATTTAGCTGTGCTGCCAGCACTACCGTCTAGATCGAGTGCCAGCCTCGTGTCATTGAAGCTAAGGCGCTCAACGTTAACTAAATCGTTTTTATCTCCATTTGACAGTGTGATTGTCCACGCAGGTCCAACGTCCTCCCTATTGCTGCTCAGCGTGACAGCTGACAATGATTCAGCATAAAGCGCAGTATCTACCCCACCACCACCGTCCATCGTGTCTGAGCCTCCGTTACCAGTTATCAGGTTATCCTGTGCGTTACCGAACAGAGCATCATTGAATGGTGTTCCGATTACATTCTCGATTGTTGTGCCGAAGTTAACTGTGACTTGCCCCGGCGCCGTCACGATAGACGCCGCGCTTTCGCCCACGAAATCATGGTAGCCAGGCGATAAATGCAGTGTTACCCCCGCCTCGAGTTTGGAGGCATCGATTGTATCGACTCCAGCACTGTCCCAGATAAAGTTGGTCTCGGTTGAAGATATTTCATAGGTGTCGTCTGAAGCTCGAGCATTAGGGTTTGGCCCGTAGATATAGTGCAAGGCTGCAATATCAAGATGATTAAATTCAAATTTAAAGTTCTCAACTGTGGACTCTTCGTACGACATGACCGTATTTGCTACGCTGTCTTCATCTACTGGTAATACAGAGACCTTTCCAAGCCCTTCTGCTTCTTCATGTGGATGCTTTAATCCAAGTGCGTGGCCTATTTCATGAATTAAGGTTAGTGCGCCTTCAGTGCCAATAGACATTGTTTCATTAGTGGGATGAATTGCCATGTAAATGTCACTCCCTAGCGGGTGAATCTCTGGCAGGTAGGCGTAAGCATAAGAGTCTTCTTCTTGCGTGTTTAAGGCGAAGAGAAGCGTGTTTGATTTTAAGACTTCATTGGTTTGTACAAACGACAGTGCCGTGACCGTCTCTATGTACTTGAGTGCTTCTACAGCGTTCTGCCTTTGTATCGAGCTAAATGCGGTAAATCCCTCGGCCATCTCAGTCGCTGCACTGTAAACGGGAACACTCTCTGGGAAGGTGTAGAAGAACGTCTTGCTGTCCTCTACAAGCTTAGAATAATCCTCCGCTGTTTCCTGAGCGCCAATGAGAGATAAAAGCCAATACGGGTAAGTGCTAGAACTCATGTTTTTTCCATTGATGTGACGTGAACTTTAGCAATCCTATACTGCTAGAGACCCACGCACAAAAAAAGCCAACCCGGTTAAGAGCTGGCTTCCATAAACTCAATCTTACTTACTCTCGTTAGCCTTGATCTTTGGAAGTGCTTCGGCGAGTTGAGCGGTTGGCTTCGCGAGTTTTTGCTTACCTGTCATTAATTTTTCCATTTATTAAACGACTTGACTTTTCGCGCTCATAACAAGCCATGGCGTAGGTCCCGACCGGCATTCCCAAGTCGCTAGCAATTGATCTAAATGCGATAGATGTTTAAACCAAGCGGGATCATTGTCTAGATGTCTAGATCCGTTATCTAATATTAGCGAAATATCATGTTTAGCAGAGAATCTGATTATCAGCGTGTCTGTTATGCCGGGTATTAAACACTCATGTGACTCGACAATCAGGTCCATCGATTTAAGTGCAGGCGCAATTTCAGGGTCGAGTAGTTCAAGTTCAGCTCCTTCTATGTCGCAGAAGACGAGAGTTGACTCATGTTCGTAATCCGCAAAGTTGTCAGGAGAAAAAAGTTCACCTACTTCTACTCGATCGCTTACTTCATTCTTTTCTGCAAGTTGTACGCACGCCGCTTGTGCTTTTGGGTCGGTATCAAACGCAAGTGATGTGGCGTCTGGCATGGCTAGAGCAAGCCCTACTGCGTAGTACCCTTCGGCGCAGCCGATGTTAAGTATGGTCGAGTAGTCTTTCTCGATAGCAGCAGCGATGTAAGGCTGACGAGGCTGTTCATAGCAATCCAGCAGTTTTGCAATATGGCAACCTTTAGCAAACTGCTAATTTAAGATATCAAAAACTCATGCTAGTCGAATCCTTTAAACATCAATATAATCCTTACATCCGAAAAAGATGCAATCTATATGTAATAACGAATTTAAACAGGTACTTAAAGCAAGTTTGAGACAGAGATTAAGAGTATTTAATGGAACTGACGATTGAGCAAGCACTGCAGCAAGGTATCGCAGCACATAAAGAAGGTAAGCTTCAAGATGCTGAGCGTTTATATCGAGCGATCTTGCAGTCCCAGCCTTTGCATCCAGACGCTAACCATAACCTCGGCGTATTAGCAATCTCTGTTAATAAAGCTGGTGCGGCATTGCCGTTATTTAGAACTGCTCTCGAGGCCAATCCAAAGATAGAACAGTTTAGACTTAGCTACATTGACGCACTTATCAAAGAAAAGCAGTTTGACAATGCAAGGGCAGTTCTCGAACAGGCAAAGCTGCAGGGTGTCGATGCAGACAAGTTAAATTCCTTAGAGGCACAACTCTCGCCTAAAACTCAAATAGAAAATGTAAATAGTGCAAGTCCATCTCAACAACAATTAAAGAGTCTCTTTGAATATTATCAAACCGGACGATTCGGTGAAGCAGAAAAGCTTGCTGTAGAAATAAATCAAAAATTTCCTAAGCATCAATTTCCCTGGAAAGTTTTAGGCGCAGTATTAGAAGCAACAGGCAGAAAGTCTGAAGCCGCGAATGCTAATCTGACAGCAGTTGCACTATCTCCTCAAGATGCCGAAGCCCACAACAACTTGGGTAACACGCTACAAGAACTAAGTAGATTAGACGAAGCTGAAGCAAGCTATACGCAAGCAATAGCATTGAAACCCGACTTTGCTGAAGCCCACAACAATTTGGCTATTATATTACAAAAGTTAGCCAGATTAGACGAGGCTGAAGCTAGCTTGAAGCAAGCGATAGCGTTGAAATCAGACTTTGCCGAAGCCCACAGCAACTTGGCTAATACGCTTAAAGAATTAGATAGATTAGAAGAGGCTGAAGCAAGCTCGAGGCAAGCAGTAGCGTTGAAACCTAACTTTGCCGAAGCTCACAGTAACTTGGGTGTCATACTCAAGGAACTGGGCAGATTAGACGAAGCTCTAGCCAGCTATATGATAGCAATAGCTTTGAAACCTGGCCATGCTTTAGACTACTACAACTTGGGTAATACGCTACAAGAACTTGGTAGATTAGACGAAGCTGAAGGAAGCTATACACAAGCAATTGTCTTGAACCCTGAGTTGGCTTTAGCCCATTCCGGGTTGGGTATAGTTCTTTATATTAAGGGTAATGAAGATTTAGCTCTAAAAAGCATAGTGAAAGCAAATGACCTTGAACCACAGTTAAAAGATTACGAACTATTGCTGAGTGTTCTGGGAGCAAGAAAATCCCGCAAGGGCGATAAAGTTGCAGTCAGCGATGCAAGCGACATAACTGCTTTGACAGGGTTAATTTCAAGTCCACTTATTTTGAATAGAGTAGTAGAACCAGAACTTATTACCAGCCTTTACGAAATGGACTTTATTCAATTGGATAAAACAAAAAGAAGCGGCTTACTAGCTTCTGGGAAGAAAGATCCTCGCTATGGGAATGGTATAGTTTCACCAGACTTTAACTTATTTAACGATACTCGCCCTATCATACAAAAGTTAGCTGAAGATTTAACGAAAATTGTGATTAAGGCTCTGAAATCAGACATCTATATTTATGATTCTTTCTTTAATATTTTTAGTGCTGGTGGAGGTTTAACTCCTCATGCTCATCTAGGCACCTTAGACAGAATTGCTGGGTTGGATATAGGCAAACAAAAGTATTCGCTCGTGTATTATCTTTCTATAGGAGATCAAAATTGTAGAGAGCCGGGTATTTTAAAATTTTACGACCCCGGCGAAAATATTCTCCCATGTGAAGGTATGATAGCGATTTTTCCTGCCAGTAGGATGCACTCCGCTGTTTATGGTGGGAAAACAGATAGAGTTATAATTGGTGTTAATTTCTATAGTCTTTGACGTTATCTACGTTGGCAATTACGCGTAATGACTAAATCTAAATCGCCAGTTTTGGCGTAGCTTTAATTGTGATTTAGGTTGTACAGTATGCGGGTGTAGATTGAGTAAACTATTGAATCGCAATAGCTACGCAAGTGAAAAAAAACGTGCAAAGTGGTTGGTGACTTACACACTTGTTACACACGTACTGTTGGTGTCTAAAAATTATAGATATTAAACAATATAAAAAACCACGTTACTACTGAGTGGAAGTCATTATATCTATGCTCAAATGCACTGATGATTTCGGTCACAAAAATTTTCCGGGCAAGAAAACAATTTCCAAGCTAGTTGATAGTATTGCGCCCTCTAAAAGATGGCAATATGGCGCTGTTTATCATCTGTGCCGCCTTACATACTTGGCTCTGCGCAACCAGGTGTAACCTTATCGTTCCAGCCACCAGCTACCCCCAACCAAAGGACGTGCAAGCTATCACTTTTGACGCTAAAAAACGTACTGTTCGAACCTTACTAAAAAAATGCCATATTAATTAAAAATAAAATGTAGAATACATTAGATGATAGTTTTAAACACGTCATCCTCGCATTCGCAAAATCCGCTGTGGAGTATTTAATGAATTTAACGACTGAACAGATGCTTCGGAAGGGTATTGCAGCACACGAGGAAAACAAGCTTAAAGATGCTGAACATCTTTATCGAAATATCTTGCAGGCTGAGCCTCTGCACGCTGTTGCCAATTATAATCTCGGTTTAATAGCTATGTCGGTAAATAAAGTTGATACGGCATTGCCTTTATTTAGAATCGCTGTCAAAGCTAATTCGAAGGTAGAACGATTTTGGCATAGCTACATTGACGCCCTTATAAAGGCAGAAAAGTGTGATAACGCAAGACAAGCCCTTGTTGACGCACAGCTAGCCGGGATTACTGGAGCAAAGATTCGGGTATTTAGAGAGCAACTATCGCCTGCGCTATATCCCAGCAGTGATGAGGCTCGTCAAGAATTGTGCAATCAATCGCAAGGTCATCAAGATGACTTATCACCGGCTATCGAGTTACGTGAGGTTGGAAAATATAGGGAAGCGCAAGAGTGGCTAACTAACGTTATAAAACATGATTCCGAAAATCCAGAAGCTTTATCGCTGCTGTCGCAAGTGCTTTTGCTTGACGACAAAGAGCGGGAGGCGGAAATGAAGCTTAAGGCAGCTGTATCGATAAACTCGGAACTCCCGTCAATTTATAGAAATCAAGCTAGATTGCTACTAAAAAATTCAAAGACAGTAGAAGCGCTAGAAAGAGCGGAAATTGGATGCAAGCAATCGCCAGAGGACATTGAAAGTTTGCTTGTGCTAGCCGCTTGTCTTGGTGCAAATCAAAGAGATTTAGAAGCACTGCAATTAATTGACCAAATATTGGATGCCAAATCAAATTATGCTGAAGCATATGCGACTAGGGCACTTATCAGACTTCGGGCTAAGAATATCTCTGACGCTATTGAAGATACGAAAATGGCAGTCTCTCTTAAACCGCATCTGACTCAAATGTGGCATCTACTAAGTTCTTTGCACCATCAAACTAACAACCTTGACGATGCCATTGAGGCACTGAGATGCGCCAATAAGAATGACCCAAAAAATCAGGCTGTTCTGGTTCAGCTGGGAGAGTTATTACGGTTGGATAATAATGGAGCTGAAGCTATTACTATCCTTAAACAAGCCACAGAACTTGCGCCAGAGGATTCCGCAGCGTGGACAAACCTTGGGGTCGCTTTCCAACAAGAAAAAAGAACAAATGACGCAAATGTAGCGTATGCAAAAGCACTATCTCTTAATCCTCATTCAGCTACTGTATTAAGTAACCTAGGCGCCATGGCAAAGGAAGCTAACGAATGGGAGACGGCCTTGGAGTATTTTTTAAGAGCACTGAAACTCGATCCTTATTTACCCGAGACCCACAGCAACTTGGGCGTTACGCTTAAAGAACTAGGAAGATTAGACGAGGCGGAGGCGAGCTATAAACACGCAATAGCGCTGAAACCTGACTATGCTCAAGCCCACAGCAATTTGGGTAACGCTCTCAAAGAATTGGGCAGATTGGACGAAGCTGAAGCAAGCTGTCGGCGATCAATAGCACTGAAGCCCGGATTTGCTGAAGCTCACAGTAACTTAGGTGACACGCTCAAAGAGCTAGGCAGATTAGACGACGCTGAAGCAAGCTACAGCCAAGCAATAAGGCTGAAACCTGACTATGCACATGCCCACAACAACTTAGCCATCTCTCTTCAAGAACTTGGGAGGTTAGACGAGGCAAAAGCAAGCTATACACAAGCGATAGTATTAAATCCTGACTATGCCGAAGCTCATCGAAATCTTACGTCAATGAAAAAGTTCGAAGTAGAAGATGGGCAGTATTTAAAAATGCGAGAGCTTTATCTTGATGATAACATCCCAGGAGAACAACGTTGCCATATAAACTTTGGCTTGGCAAAGGCATGTGAGGATTTAGGCGATTACAAGCAGGCGTTTGTCCATTATAACGAAGGCAATTTTTTACGTAAAAAACAACTAAACTACAATATAAGTCAAGATGTAGAACTTTTTAGACTAGTAAAATTTTACTATTCCGAAATAGAACAAAATTTGCTCTTAGCTAACGAATTATCAACGAGTTTGAAGCCAGTTTTTATTATTGGTTTGCCACGGTCTGGAACTACCCTAGTTGAACAAATTATTTCTTCGCATTCGAAGGTTACCGGCGCAGGTGAGTTAACTTTTGCAGCTGACTTTGGCGCAGCTATTAGTGTTGGCTTTTCTAAAGTGGATAGAGAATCGTTAGTCAAATTTCGAGAAAAGTATCTTAGAAAGTTAAAGAGTCTTTCTAAGAAAAATTTAATGGTTACGGATAAAATGCCACAGAACTTCCGTTACCTAGGATTGCTCGCAGCTGCTTTTCCCGAAGCTAAAATAATACACGTTAAGAGAGACCCTGCCGCGGTATGTTGGGCAAATTACCGACAGTATTTTGCGTCAAAAAATATTGGCTACTGTTACGAAATTAGTGATGTACTTAGTTATTATAAACTATATGAAGATCTCATGGAGTTCTGGCAAAAAAAGCTAATTAAAAGAATTTACAGCCTCGATTACGAGTTACTTACAGTTAACCAAGAAAACCTGACTCGGCAGCTAATAGACTATCTAGAATTGGACTGGGATGAAAACTGTCTATCGCCCCACAACAACACGAGAAGCGTAGCGACTGCGTCTAATATTCAAATCAGACAAAAAATTTACAAAGGTAGTTCCGAACAGTGGAAAAAATATGAACCATTTCTAAATGGCGCATTTAATGATTTGTTATAATCCCTGTTAGAGACCAGCTGAGAAACTTAGCAAAAATTGAAATGTAAAAGAGACCTTAATGAATTTAACGACTGAACAGATGCTTCGGAAGGGTATTGCAGCACACGAGGAAAACAAGCTTAAAGATGCTGAACATCTTTATCGAAATATCTTGCAGGCTGAGCCTCTGCACGCTGTTGCCAATTATAATCTCGGTTTAATAGCTATGTCGGTAAATAAAGTTGATACGGCATTGCCTTTATTTAGAATCGCTGTCAAAGCTAATTCGAAGGTAGAACGATTTTGGCATAGCTACATTGACGCCCTTATAAAGGCAGAAAAGTGTGATAACGCAAGACAAGCCCTTGTTGACGCACAGCTAGCCGGGATTACTGGAGCAAAGATTCGGGTATTTAGAGAGCAACTATCGCCTGCGCTATATCCCAGCAGTGATGAGGCTCGTCAAGAATTGTGCAATCAATCGCAAGGTCATCAAGATGACTTATCACCGGCTATCGAGTTACGTGAGGTTGGAAAATATAGGGAAGCGCAAGAGTGGCTAACTAACGTTATAAAACATGATTCCGAAAATCCAGAAGCTTTATCGCTGCTGTCGCAAGTGCTTTTGCTTGACGACAAAGAGCGGGAGGCGGAAATGAAGCTTAAGGCAGCTGTATCGATAAACTCGGAACTCCCGTCAATTTATAGAAATCAAGCTAGATTGCTACTAAAAAATTCAAAGACAGTAGAAGCGCTAGAAAGAGCGGAAATTGGATGCAAGCAATCGCCAGAGGACATTGAAAGTTTGCTTGTGCTAGCCGCTTGTCTTGGTGCAAATCAAAGAGATTTAGAAGCACTGCAATTAATTGACCAAATATTGGATGCCAAATCAAATTATGCTGAAGCATATGCGACTAGGGCACTTATCAGACTTCGGGCTAAGAATATCTCTGACGCTATTGAAGATACGAAAATGGCAGTCTCTCTTAAACCGCATCTGACTCAAATGTGGCATCTACTAAGTTCTTTGCACCATCAAACTAACAACCTTGACGATGCCATTGAGGCACTGAGATGCGCCAATAAGAATGACCCAAAAAATCAGGCTGTTCTGGTTCAGCTGGGAGAGTTATTACGGTTGGATAATAATGGAGCTGAAGCTATTACTATCCTTAAACAAGCCACAGAACTTGCGCCAGAGGATTCCGCAGCGTGGACAAACCTTGGGGTCGCTTTCCAACAAGAAAAAAGAACAAATGACGCAAATGTAGCGTATGCAAAAGCACTATCTCTTAATCCTCATTCAGCTACTGTATTAAGTAACCTAGGCGCCATGGCAAAGGAAGCTAACGAATGGGAGACGGCCTTGGAGTATTTTTTAAGAGCACTGAAACTCGATCCTTATTTACCCGAGACCCACAGCAACTTGGGCGTTACGCTTAAAGAACTAGGAAGATTAGACGAGGCGGAGGCGAGCTATAAACACGCAATAGCGCTGAAACCTGACTATGCTCAAGCCCACAGCAATTTGGGTAACGCTCTCAAAGAATTGGGCAGATTGGACGAAGCTGAAGCAAGCTGTCGGCGATCAATAGCACTGAAGCCCGGATTTGCTGAAGCTCACAGTAACTTAGGTGACACGCTCAAAGAGCTAGGCAGATTAGACGACGCTGAAGCAAGCTACAGCCAAGCAATAAGGCTGAAACCTGACTATACGCATGCACATCATAACCTGCTTGAATTATTAACTGGTTACATTTCTAAAACCGAGTCTCCGCAACTAATGGTCAAGGTAGATAGAGAAATCAAGGAAATTTACTTAAAGGATAATATCTCAGAAGTTATTTCAAATGACGAAATCATCGATCTAATTTGTAAATCTTTAGATTCCATACAAAAAAATGACTTGAATACTAGGACTGAGTTATCACAAACATTTAGGCGCAATTCAGTCGACTTAAATTGCAAAAGACACATGCAGATCTTTAATAAATTCAATGTCATTCCTAAGTTTTGCTTCGGTTGTTACAAGGTTCAAGTCGAGCCTAGATCAGTACTTGAACTAATAAAACTATTTGTAATTTTCGATCAAATTCAACTCTCAGATAACAATATACGAAAATGTATGATCGAGACAAGATCGGATATTTCTGGTTTCTATAAAGGACTTATCTACTGCTCAAGCTTGGAAGAAGCAACCAAGATTGCAGGTTATTTGGAGGGAATTGTGAAACAGAGAATTGGATCGGGATTACCGTTGCTGGTAAAAAGAGGATGCTCAGAATACCCAATCGCGTTTCCCGATTATAATAAGATCAATCAGACTGGAACACAGTTAATGAAATATAATGAAGATTGGAAATTGATCGAGGAAGATTACGATTCGAAGAACTCAGTAAAAAATAAAAAGCGTATAAATCCAAGTCTTTCTTGTTTGAGCTTAAGTGATATTTTAATTATTCGCAACTGGATCGATTATGCAAAGGGCATCGGAGATTCAAGTGCAAAGTTGTTAAATCAGAAGGCAGTAATTTCCCAAAATTTGTATGGTATTGCGAGAACTCGGTTAGAGACATACCTCTGGCGCGAGTCCATATGAGAATTAGTTAAACACAGTTATCTGCTTATGTGAAATTTTATATTTTACTGCTGAAACCGTATTTAGAGTCCAGAAGTCTGGTCTGTCCGCCTTGTATACCTGCTGTGTATAATTAATCAACCTAGTCAAGATAGATCACGCACTAATAGTCATTTAAATAAAACATCATATAGAATTATCCTATTTAAAAAATGCTATGACTTCTCTAGTAACAGTTGAACTATAAAAAAATTAGCTATGGTTACTAAATTCCGGTTTTTCAAATTTGCTCTTTATATATTAAGTTTAAGATTTTTCACCAAAAAATGGGAAGCCTTAGATCATCTAGGCTCTAGAAATGTTATGGAAACGTTAAGATGGAATATAGTGTAACATAGTCATAGAGCGGACCTTAGTTGCGCGCGTATTACGAGTCGCCAAAATAATTTGTTACATACTTCAGAAACGTCACTAACTAGTCGCTAACCCGGCTTATATTAATGTAAGAGAATTTGAGCTCATTTAATGGAACAAACGATTGGACAGTTACTGCGGCAAGGAGTCGCAGCACATAAAAACGGGAAGCTTCAGGATGCTGAGCGTATATATCGCGCAATCTTGCTGGCCCATCCAGTACACCCTGACGCTAACCATAACTTAGGCGTGATCGCTGTATCTGTAAATAGAGTAGATATGGCGCTGCCTTTATTTAAGACTGCTCTTGAGACTAATCCAGAGGTCGAACAGTTTTGGTTGAGTTACATTGATGCTCTCTTGAAAGAACAACGGTTTGAAACTTGTAAGCAAATTATTGAACAGGCAACGCAGCAAGGCGTGGATGCCATCAAGTTAAACCCCTTTGAATCACAACTCTTAGCTAACGGTCCTAAACCCAATGATGTGAGCGTAAGCCCTCCTCAAGATCTACTTAAAAGGCTTATAGAACACTATCAAAACAACCGATTCGTTGACGCTGAGAAACTTTCTATAAAAATTACACAAGATTTTCCTGACCATTCATTTGCCTGGAAAGTTCTAGGTGGAGCATTACGTGCAACAGGTAAAAAGACTGAAGCAGTAGATGCTAATCGGAAAGCAGTTGCTTTATCTCCTCGAGCCGCTGACGTCCACGGCAACTTAGGTATGACCCTCCAAGAACTGGGTAGATTTGACGAAGCTGAGACTAGTTTTAATCAAGCGATAGCGTTAAACCCCGGCAGTGCGAGCGCCCACTATACGTTGGGCGTTTTGCTACACGAGCGGAGAAGATTTGACGAGGCTGAAATATGTTATAAGCAAGCAATAGCATTAGAGCCTAACCTAGCACGAAGCCACTATAACTTGGGCGTTATGCTTCAAGAACTAGGGCGATTTGATGAAGCTGAAACAAGCTATAAACAAGCTATAACGTTAGAGCCTAACTTAGCTGCAGCCTACTATAACCTCGGCGTTATGAACCAAGAGCACAGAAGAATAAACGAGGCTTTAGTATACTATGCGCAAGCTCTAGAGTTAGAGCCTGACTATCCTGAAGCTTATGGTAATTTTAGCATTGCGATCAAATACCATAGGTTCAATCAGCCGAATCCTAAGCTCTACACCCCATTAACTCAACTAATAACGATCAAGACTTATACGCGTCCTAAAGATGTGGCGGCTAGCATCCTAAGTCTCTTAAAGCATGATATTCGAATCAAGGATTTACTGCTTGAGAGAAATATTGCTCTGAATCTTAACGAGTTAACTTCCATTATTGGAAGTCTTGATAAACTTCCGCTTCTTCATCATCTGATGCGAGTAACACCACTTCCCGATCTTCAGTTTGAGCAACTCTTCGTAGCGATGCGACGTTTGCTTCTTAAGAATTTAAGCGCGATCGCGGAATCTCCTGAACTCATTTATTTTTTATCTACTCTTTCTATCCATTGTTTTGTTAACGAATATGTTTACGCTGAAACCGGCGAAGAGATCGCGCAGGTTGAAGAATTACAAGTACAGATTGGGCAAACTTTGGCTCAATTAGACCAGCCAGAATTGATAAAAGTACTGTGTTTGGCCACTTATCGTCCATTACACAATTATGATTGGCATCAGAAATTAGAATCTATCGATAATTTAGAAGAGGTAAAGAAGAGGCTGATCGAGGAACCATTTATCGAAAAAATGCTGGCCCAGGATATTACGGTGTTGGCCGAAATATCAGACGATGTCTCACTTAATGTTAGGGCGCAGTATGAAGAGAATCCTTATCCACGATGGGAGAAACTAGGATTTCCGATAAAAGCGAAATCAATTGCTTCAGTTTGCGACGAATCAGAGCTTCAGCTCCGTTCAGAAAATATTAAAAACGTGACTGCCCCGAATATACTTATAGCTGGTTGTGGTACGGGACAGCATTCGATAGGAACAGCTTCTCGCTTTTCTAATTGTCACGTGACTGCTGTGGATTTGAGCCTTGCAAGCCTAGCTTATGCACAGAGGAAATCTAATGAGCTAGGTTTCACCAACATAGATTATTTACAAGCAGATATTTTACATCTTCATCAGATGGATAGGGAATTCGACATCATTGAGAGTGCGGGTGTTCTTCACCATATGGACGACCCGATGGCTGGATGGAAGGTTCTCGTTGATATATTAAAGCCCGGTGGCTTAATGAAAATAGGTTTGTATAGTGATTTAGCGCGACGGCATATTGTGAGAGCTCGAGAGGAAGTCGCGTCATTGAGAGTAGGGACATCTGAAGCTGATATCAGAGGATTCAGGCAATTACTTTCAGAATCACATGACAAAAATCATCAGCGATTAACTAATTCGATAGATTTTTTTAGCCTCAGTTCGTTAAGAGACTTGATATTTCATGTGCAAGAGCATCGTTTTACGCTACCGCAGATTAGAAACTGTCTTGATGAGTTAGGGCTCGAGTTCTGCGGATTTGAAACTAGGGACATTGTCTCGAGCTTTACAGATTCTTTCGGGGAAAGATCGGATATCTACGATCTGACACTTTGGCATCAGTATGAGGAAAATAATCGTCATGCGTTCGGCGGAATGTATCAATTTTGGTGTCAAAAGTCGGTAGAGTAATTACTCATTGCAAAGCTCATGTGCAAAAGCTAAAGAGCAGGACCAGCGAATTAAGTCGGTAGGAATTTAGCGAAATCAAGATACTTAACGCGCGTAAAGCTGACTCTTTTCATAGGAAAGTCAATATTGATAGTACTTAGACAACCCAATGTTATTGGTGACTTTGGTTAATGTACGTAATGAGCTTTCCCAAGAGTGTCATTCATATTCTCGTTTGCTTTGATTTTCTTTAGTGATGTTGAGAGTCGAGAATTTTATTCAGCTGGTTTTTGTTGCTTTGTCCTTTTATCCTTTATTCCTATAATTCGGTTATTTTCTTACACTCATAACAAGCCATGGCGTTGGACCAGAGCGCCATTCCCAAGTGGCGAGCAATTGGTCGAGATGAGAAAGCTTCGTAAACCAATCGGGTGGATTATCAATCTTTCTCAAACCGTTATCCTCAATGAGTTCTATCGTATGTGTGGCTTCAAATCTCGATATAAGTCTCTGAGTAACACCTTTGCGCAGGCATTCGTGCGACTCAACAATAATATCTAAATTTCGAAGCGCCGGAGCTAAGTCTGGATCGAGTAGCTCCTCTTCTGCGCCTTCAATATCGCAAAAAACAAGCGCCGCCTCATTTTCGTATTTAGAGAAATCGCTTGGCGAAAAAAGTCCGCCGATTGTAACTCGATCACTTACGCCATTTTTAACGGCTAATTGCCTGCAAGTTTTTTTTGCATTTGGGTCTGTATCGAAAGCGAGCGAAGTAATGCTGGGCAGCGCGTGTGCGAAACCCACGGCATAATAGCCTTCGGCGCAGCCAATATTGATGATCTTCGTGTACTGCCCTAAGAGGGCTTTTTGAATATAAGGCTGTAGTGGCTGCTCGTAACAGCCTAACAACTTAGCTATGTGGCAGCCTTCAGCGGATTGCTCTATAAAATCAAGCCCGGCTAGTGGCCCTTGAAGAACTTTGGTGCCTTCCTGCTCTATTAAGGTGTTTTGAATCAGAACGCTGCGCCATTTGGAAAGCAGACGAAGTGAGTTATTTAGCGTCGTATTAGGATCATTAGAATCGACTGATAGGTTGTCAATTAATTGCTGTTTTATGGCGAGAGCTAAGCTCATAAATCTTCCTTAGTTGACGTCATAACACTCACTGCTTGTGTTGAGTATTTCCTGGGATAAAAATCAAGGAAAATGGCTCCTCGAAAGATTTAGTAGCTCATCTTCCGGTAGTTTCTTTTTTGAGGCTAAGCAGAAAAGATCGAAGTGGGCTTCTCTTCGCGCTCCGGCTATGGATTTAAATCCGAAATGCCTGAACGTACCAATTAATGTTTTTTGTGTAAACCCAGACCTATGTGACATGTATAAGTTTCCCACTGCCATGTAGGGACGAAATCCATACAACATATCGATTGGTGCTACTGGGCCTGCGGGAGAATTGTAGGCAGCATCTAGAAGCTTATCTTCCGCTACTAGTTTGCAGACAGACTGCAGATCTGGACAAGTCAACATGACGAACCCGTCGTCCTTTAGAACCCTATGGAATTCCTGTAACGCAATACCCACTTCGTGCGGATACAAGTGCTCGATGTTGTGCGAAGAATAAATCGCGTCAACACTTCCGGTTGCCACACTGCTCATGTCGGTCATCGTACCGATGATGTCAGGATTCACTTTTTCATCTATATCTAAACGTATTTCCTCCCATTCTGCGGTATTGAAACCGCGGGTAGTTGACGTTTTTGTTTTGATCCCGCAGCCGATGTGTAGGAGTTTCATAGGTATATATGCGCTCAGTCTTTTATTGTTGATGTAGGAGCCACTTTAATTGCTTTGGTAGACAGTGCTTAACGAGGTCATAGTTTTCTATGGCGAATTTTCTGGCCGCTTTACCTAAACGCGCGCGAGTTCCTTCGTCTTGTAGCAGATCAACAATAGACTCTGCCAGAGCTTTGGCGTCAAAGAAGTTAACTAACCGCCCCGTCTCATCGTGTTTGATGGCTTCATGCAAAGGCTGGGTATCACTCGCTACGATAGAACAGCCGATGCTCATCGCCTCTAGAAGACTCCAGCTCAGTACGAAGGGGTAAGTCAAATACACGTGCACACGAGAAACCTGTAGCAAGCTAACAAAGCGTGGGTAAGCGACGGTACCTAAAAAATGAATCCGCGCCGCTTGATCTTGGGTAAGTAGCGGAAATACCTCGTGACAATATAGCTGCTTCCAAGACATCCCCTGCGGTGGCTTTGCTCCGTAACTCGTGCTCTCCGCGCCGACTATTAGCACCTTTGCATTTGGTCGTGCTGCTAGGAGCGTGGGCATCGATCGCATAAAGACATGAAAGCCGCGATATGGTTCTAATGCTCTACTGACAAAGGTGATCACTTCATCATTTCGAGTGAGCAAATGACCGTTCTCCAGTGTAAAATTTACCTCGGGATCTGGTTTAAGAAGTTGGGTATCGATTCCATCGTGAATGACAGTAATTTTGTCGCGGATATGCTTCGGGAATGTGTTCGCCTGCCAATGAGTAGGACTGATGCCGGCTTCCGCCTGTTCGAACTGCAGCAATATATTTGCATTCTTCAGGGTCACGCGCCCTGCATCTGTCGGGTCAGAAGCCAAAAATTCCGGATCGAAGCCAACATCCGCACCACTTGCGTGATAGAAGAACTCGCAGTAGAGCTTTAGTTTAGCGAATGGCCAGACTTGCTTTAAAAATAAACTCTCACCCCAGCCCGGATGGGCCACGATTATATCAGGGTAATAACCCGAATTTCTAAGAAGAATAGCCGCTCGTAAACAGGCTTCTCCACGAATCACCTTGCTTTCAAAATCTATTGTCCACGGGTGTGCTTCTTTAGAGTTTCCTCTGTCTAATTTATAGTTTATTAATTTGATGTTGCTAAATGCTGGCTCACTCGATCTCCGCATCGTGAGAGCAGACACTTGATGCTCGCTTGCAGCAAGCGCTGGAGCTAGATGCTTAAACTGACTTGGAAAATTTTGATGAACGAAAAGAAACTTCATGAAAAATGGAATACCCCAAGTTTCGTAAGCCAGGCTAACCCTCGGAGTGCGAACGCTCTACGTGGCTCAGTTACGACAGCAATAAGAGTTTCCGCTTTAACTGGATCTCCGCCACAGAGTGCTGCTGCCTCGAGCATATTTTGAATTTCTTCTTGTGTAGGAAATATTAGACTCGCAAACCCTATCATCGACAGACTTTTATACTGATCAATTTTGCCTAGAGCTTCACTCACGGTCGGGTGTGTCATTGTAAGCAAAGTTTCAAGGCTCAGCACTGTGGTTGGATAATGCGAAAAACTAATTGTTGGATCAAGTCGCGCTGGCCAAACACGAGATTCCTTTAGCCCTTCACTTTTCGCCCTAAGACGAAGCTCGTTAAGGGATTGCCAAAGTTCTTCATACCTTGGAATTATTACTCTCCAGTCGTAATTGAGTCTTGCTCTCTCCTTCCCAGCAGCGCCCATTGCCTCTCTTAGTTCAGCCGACGTAAACAAATTTATAAATGCTTGTGTTAGTTTTTGTGAGTGCATTGCAATTAAGCTTGAGCTATAACCACAATACATGTCGTAGGTATCTATCCCAAGCGCGTGTTTCTGCGCCAAGTCGCCGCCTAGGCCAGGCTTGGGGCCTATTGTTGGTATTCGGTAGCCATCAACTCCGTCGCGCACCGTATCTTTATATCCATCCCAGTCGCTCACAATGACTGGCAACCCCGCCGCCATTGCTTCGATGGGCACTATTCCGAATGTTTCTTGTATGTTGTCAGATAGTGAGCAGAAGACATCAGCGCTCGCCCAGGCATTCGCCCTATCCGCCGCAATTCTCCCATCAAGATTTATTACTCGAACAGAAGGACAGGCGATACTTGCCGCTTCAGTAAATGCATTTTTAATGTAATCATTAGCATGCCAGCCGCACTCTATGAGTATGATGCGCTTGTTAGTTTGTTCGCTCGCTGATTCAAGAGCTTGATACATTGCGAGAGGGTGCGCCTTTGCGTGGAAAGAAAGCCGGCCGGTGTAGAGTACGACTAGTGAATCGTCGCTCGCACCTAACTCAATTCGGGCTGTCTGACGCTTTACGGCTGAAAAACAAAAATCATCTGCGTGTATTCCTAGCGGCACTACTGGCAGGTTTGGCATTACTATCTTTGTAGCGCCTAACCTTTCTCGCAAATAATCTATCTTATACTCGAGCAGTTGCTCTACATTTTTTTTGACGGCATTTGACGTGCATATAACTGCGTCCCAAGGTTGAACCGGTGCGGTCAATAGGTCACTGATTGCATCCATTGCTGTTGCCGAGGAAGTTGTGTGGGTTATTCCACAAAGGCTCCACGCGGAGTCTCCGTAAAAGCGACGCATAATTGCGTGCTGACCAATACCTGGACCAGGGAAATATACAACCCCGGGAGTTTTTGCCTCTCCCAGTGACGCGTTAGTAAAGGCACGGACGACTTCATCTCGGCCATTCGATGCGACTTTTTTCTCAAAGTCTCTCGCATGTTCCTCTCTCTCGACTTGAATCCATAAATCACCATTCTTTCGTGAGTATTTCAAAAATCCGTTTAGAAACGATTCGCCAGCCGCATTCCTCCCCATTAATTTTGGAGCTTCGGTTGAGTAGGCCTCTGGTACGTAATAAATGCCTACTGTCATGTAACTATTCCTAGCGCTTGGTACCGAGATAAGTAACTAGCCTGATAGATATCGTACTGAGCACTCAACTCACTCATTAGGTCATCGTTTGAAACAACTGAGCCATCTTGCCTCATTATAGATTCTTTGTTAGCTAAGAGAGCGTTGTGTGCTGACTTTACAATTTTTTCAGTTTGGTTGTAGGTTTTTTGGCCGAATAGAAATAGTTGATGTGGACGGGGCACATACACACCGCCCTGAGTCACAGGAGATGCGAAAAAGTTTATATCACTGCGTACTAGAGACCTTTCTAGTAAGTAGTCGTTTAAGGCAAAGCATTGCCCCGATATTTTCGCATTGGATTCGCTGGACGCTGTGCTTATGTATCCGCAACCCAGAAAGATACTTATAGCTTCTCCAACTTGTTCCACACTGATACCCTTCCGAGCCATCATTTTGACAATGTCAGGGAATGATATGATTGCATGGTTCGAAAAGAGCGCGCAAAACGGTTCATATATATCTGACGACAGCGTAAAGTGCCCTGCGTTCGTTTTTATAGATAGCTTGATCGCAGAGTTAGACACGATCTGAACAAATTCAGTTGTTTGAGGAATATTTGCCAGTTTAAGGGCGCTCGGGAGCGCAGTTTGCGATTTAACCCAGTACTCTCTTCTAAACGGTCGATTAGTGAGGTAATCAATTGCGAGCTGCTTATCAACGATCGATTGTGTATCTGACAGATAGGCTAGCTGGGATTCAGTAAATGAAAAAGGCTGAATATGGTCTAGAAAATTCGATGATGCGACAAATTGCAATCCAACAGAGGTGAAATCCTCGTGGATCCTGTCGAAATACATAGGTTCCCATGAATCGTTTAGGTATTCATGAGCTAAGTAACTGTCATCTCTGCTCTTTAGTGCTTCAATGGTTTCGAGTGTTCTTGTATTTTCTAAAAAATTTTTTGACCCTGCTTTCAGTAAATTTTTTATTTCAGAAAACGCTGATTGAATTTTTTCTCTTGGACTGTTTAGGTCAGTTTTCTTCTTATGTTGATAATTAAATAAGTGACGAAAAGGAAGCAAAGCCGTTTGTCCAGGCATTGAGTTGTAAGACACGTATAAAATGCCGTTGGGATTGAGTTTTGTGTTTAGGAAATTAAGGATGGCCTGCCGGTCAGCCTCATCAATCCAGCTCCAGACACCATGCATCGCAATAAAATCAAATTGGGGTAAATTTTTATCTGCGCAATATTCTACAAACGATGCGGCTGATAAAACGGAATTTGCGCCTGATGCACAAATTAGGTCGTTAGCAAAATTGACATGGCTAGGGATAAGATCATTGCCATACCATTTAGTGGAACTTGCCGCTGAGTGTATAGCAAGCGATAAGCCCTGGCCGAATCCTAGTTCGCAGGCAGTTTCGATTGTGAGAGAATTGTTAGTAGCTAGTCCTAAAGTGAGTCCAACAAGAGAACGGTTCATTCCATCATAGTATCCAACGGAATATGGCAGTGCAGAGTAGTATCCGGATGGGTTCATTATTTTTTAAGGTCTGAAGATCCATTTTTTTAGGCAAAAAAAAGCCAGCTTAACGCTGGCTTTTTTTATTTTCGTTTAGTAAGTGGTCATGTTCGTAAGTGAGAACGTGCCGGTTACGTCGAGTACCGCGACGAGAGTGATACCATCCGTACCTGAAATAATAGGAGCGCCCGTATTTGCTCCGTCTAGCAGGATATTGTAGATACCGACTTGCGTACCTGAAGCGTTCTGTATAGCGACCACAAACTCATCGTTATTAGCACCCGTCATGTTACCGATTGCGGAAGCTAAACCCGTTGTGCTTGTGAAGTCGTTCAGTGCCGCACCCGTAATTAACGAGAAACCTGCTCCAGTAACTACATTGAGCGCTCCAGTAGCCGCAGTACCGGTGGTGAGATTAACCCCGGTGGTAAGACTTATATCGTATGCAACCTGGTCTTTAGTTGCGTCAAAGTCTGTGACTTGAACAGAGTCTGCAATCACCGCTGTAACACCTGTGTCTGCTACTGCAGCGTTACCGGAAGCCTCTGATAACCGAACTGTATCGGTACCAGTTCCAGTGGCTATCGTTATTGAACTACCAGCCGTCGTGACATCTGGGACAGTGATTGTATCGTTGCCCGCGGTACCTGTTACTACGACATCTAGGCCGTTAGAACCACCGGTAGTGATTCCTGACATATCTAGAGTAGTTCCAGCCATTGTGACGGTTAGTACTGGGTCGGCACCGGCTGCCGCGTCATCAATCGCCGCAATAGCTCCACTGAACAAGGTTTCAGAAACTGTAACTGCTGTTACTGCCGTGTTAATCGCCATTGAATCGAAATCAGAAGCTGTGAGGGTTAGATTTGAGTAATCGCCATTTTCGGAAATTACCAAATCTGCTCCAGCGTTGGCGATTAACGTTGTGGCACCAGAGATAGATGCTGCATCCAGAATGAGATCATTCGTAGTACCCCCAAGCGTTATGTCGATCGAGGCCATGCCGGATACTGTAGCATTTGTAAGATCTACGTTACCCACTGTATCGTCACCATCCCCAACAGCGCCGTCACCATTATCACCAACCCCAACAACTAGCGTGTTAGTGGTACCAGTACCTGTAACGGTAGTAAAATTGCCCGCCACAAAATCATCACCAGACACTGTCAGTGAAGTCGATGTCCCGGCGAGAGTAATTACGTCCACGTTGGTTATTGTCGCTGCACGAAGATCATCGGTACCATTCAAGTTAACAGTAGTTACGATCGATGCAGTGGCTTCACCTGTTATTACCGCAACATCTGCAATATCAGCTGCGTCGACAGTAATTGTCTTAGCAAGATTACCGTCTGTGTTTAGATCAATAATGCTCAATGCTGAACCGAAATCCATGGCAACTGCAGTGAAGTCATAGGTTCCATCGTCTAACTGTAAGGTATCCGCTCCACCAGTGGCATCGAACTGTATCGTTGTGACACCTGTCATGTTGCCAACATCTAAGCCAAGTACTTGAACTCGGCTAATACCACCGTCGAACACTTCGATAGTTTCGAATCCAGAGGTAGTAGTACCGGTAATATCAAAAGTGACTGCACCACCACTCAATAAGAGTTTGTCTGCCGCACCTGCACCGCCTTTAAGTACACTCGTTACAGTATTAGCAGTTGCTCCAAGGGTGATGGTATCGTTGCCGGCACCACCGTCAACGCTATCATTACCAGCTCCTGGTGTTAACGTGTCATCACCGTCACCGCCGATAATAGTATCGTTGTAATCTCCACCAGTAATAACGTCCTTCGCGCCAGCTCCCGTGTAATGAAGGCTAGCAGCACCACCAACGTTGCCGCTCGTAAACTCAGCTGCCGTCAAGGTTACACCTGCGGTTGCCATAGCGCCGTCTGAGTTAACACCGTCCTCAGATGAAACGATTGTCAGCGTATCGCCTACGTCAACCATTTCATGCGCAAGTGTGATGTCGTAATCAACGTTACCATTAGCGGTAGAGGCTGTACGATTCGCCAATGTGATGGTCTCAACATTCGTAATCGTATCAAGGTCATCAGCGTCGAGCGCGCCATCATCGGTACCAGTAGTTGCAGCGATTGATAACGCCAGCGTATCGCTACCGGCACCACCATCAATAGTTGAATCTTCAACGAAAGCAACTGAACCTGAAATGGTGTCGTCTTTCACAGTAGTGGTTTTTGATGCGTTTGTACTGGTAGTTGAGTTCACTACTGCTACTGTCGCTGATAGAGCGCTTGTGTTACCAGTTCCTTGTGAACCGAGCAAGAAATCTGTAGCGGCGAGAGAGGTGACACCTGTCAGATTGACAACTAGGTCATCTGTACTTAGTGCGTTACCTGCGGCTTCGAATACGTAGAGATTATTTTCACCAGTAACAAAAGCTGCACTAAGAGCTAGTACGCCAGTAGCGTTATTAGCTGCCAGTGCGGCCTGAATATTCGTGAAATTACCCAAAAATGCAACCGCTTGTGTTCCTGATAGCTTGTCGGTTCCAGAGACAAAGTCAGTAATGGTATCGGTAGCGGATAGCGTTGACACGTTTACTGCTGGAGTAGACGCAGTTGCATTCGCTGAGAATACAAAAGTATCGGCGCCTGTACCACCAGTCATTGTGTCTTTACCAGTTCCACCAGTGATCGTGTCGATTCCAGCTCCGCCGCTGATAACGTCGATCCCTGCACCACCAGTTAGCGCATCAACTCCGTCGCCGCCAGTAAGTGTGTCAGCACCAGTGCTGCCTGTGATGGTGTCGTTGCCACCGCCACCTATTAACTCGGCGCCGGTTGCCTTCACTGTTGCGCTGAACGTGACGCCCTTTGAAATGCCCGAGGCATCAATTTTTGCTAAAGCAGCACCACCGCCAGTGATCGTCGTAGGCTGGGAACCTGTTACGGTTACTGCCGTTAACGCGGCACCAGCTACTCCCACGCTACGAGCGCTTGTTGAGTCTGTCGCAATCGCTAAGCTGTTAATTGTAGCACTAGTCACAGCAGCTGCTGTTACGCTTGACGTTTGAGCACCAGAGAGCGAATTGTTACCGACATTAACCGTGATAGCACCAGTAGTAGTCTTATCAAGTGTCACGCTACCTGCGGTCGTCAGGTCGAGCGTAGCTCCTGCCTCAACACCAGTAATTGTACCGCCTGAGGCGCCATCAACAATTAGTTTTGAGATATCATTTTTCGTTGAGTCAAGTACGACAGTTGCGCTACCAGTTACTCTGAGCGTCTCGAACCCTGAGATTCCAGTGTTTGTAGTCTTGCTGAGGGCAACACCAGTAACCAAGGTGTCTGTTCCCTCACCACCGACAATAGTTTGAGCTCCTGCAGTTGTAGAACCTGTAAGTAGGCCAGGGGCGGTCTGGAGGCGAACAGTATCGTCTCCTGCGCCCATGTTTACTGATATTGAGTCAGTTCCACCGGCGTTAAACGAAATGTCATCAGCAGCATCACCCGAAGTGATCGTGCCTGTAACAGTAGTTGTAGCACCCGTAAGATCTGCAATTAAGCGCGCACCCGTATCACCAGTGACAGCGAGAGTTGTGAGCGTGTCAGAAGCAATAGTAACACTTGTACCGCTAACCAAAGCGCCAGCAACAACCGAGTCCGCCTTACCTGACATAGCGCCAGAAGTTGCGACATTAATCGTTTCAACACCGTTCAGTGTGACTGAAGTGTTCGCTTGCGTGCCTGAGCTTGCAAGAGCTACGGTAGTAGAGTCAGCAGCTCCGCCGTTGACATTGGCGGTAGCGAATCCGACGGTCGTATTGCTATTAGAACCGTTAAGATGAACATTTGGAATTCCTGCAGCGCCTGTAACACTCAGTGTCCCTGCAGTCGTAGAACCGACGTTATAAATGTCGGCAACAGAAGTCATTAAAGATGCATCGACGACAGTCGCGGCTGTTGCAGTAACGCTAAGAGCCTCGATGCTAGTTCCAATTACGCCAGCACCATAAGTACCCGCGACAGAGGCTGTAAGCTTGAGGGTATCTGTGCCATCACCGCCTGAGATCGAATCGCCACTCGTAATTGTTTCTTTACCCGCCGCTATCGCTGTTGCGTTGAATGTATCAGCTCCAGCACCGCCGGTAAAAGCAACGCCCGAGTCAACGCCTGTAGTGAGTGTAAAGCTCTGGCCAGCGACAACTGCTTCTGCTGATGCCGTGGTGTCCGCCGCTGCGTTTGCGGCTGTAAGTGTTGCTGCGTCGCTAGTAACAGTGCTGATTGCTGCTGCGAGCTCTGCGGCAGTTGAATCGCCGAGCTCCTTAGTTACCGAGAAGTATTCCGCCGCATCAGCGCGATTTTGGAAAGACTTAGCGATGTCACCAAGGTCAGCATTAGTATTGTTTGTAGTGTCTTTCAGGTAATTGATAACAGCTACGAAGCCTTCAGCCTTGGTTGTACCGGCTGTGAGCAGACCTTCTAGCAGATCGATAACCGCCGTGTTAATCGCTGTTGTAATTGTACCGCCAGTGGTCAACTTGCCGAACATCTCAGTTGCGAACTCTTTCGCTGTTTGAGTTGAAGGGTACTCCGCTACAAATGCATCGGTAGTAGCTATGTAATCAGCGAGGTCTTGCAATGATGAGCCAGCAGTTGATTTTTCAATCAACGTGTTCAGCAATGTTGTGCTTGGTGCTTGGTTAAGCATACCCATCGCTAATTCGACGATATTGCTTCGTGTTGCAGCTGTGATAAAAGCCATTGTGGTGTATCTCCTTGAGATCGATTTCAATTTATAAACGTTTACGATTGCGACCGGCCCGTCCCACATAGTTAGGCCGGCGGTTTTCCATCGTTGGAACCAGCATAAGCCAACTGTTGCAGAAGCACCTGTGATTGTAGTCACACGCACTCGCGAATTAGTCGGAAAACGCTGTTACATCAGGCCTGAGGTCGATAGAACCCACAACCGCAACCAGACATCGGAACGAGAGTACTAAACCTTGAGCCTAAGTTCAACTTTTTGTGTCAAAGTACTGCTTGGAGTCGAGCGCGTAAGTTGAGGTTTTTGTTCTATATTTGCTTGAGTGCCCTTCCACACGGTGACACAGATTATTGTCAATTAACTTAAGTGATCGGATTTAGCGTGTTCTGTCAGGATTAGTCTTTGGTCGATCCGTTGATAAATAAATCAACTCTCAGCAAGAAATTTTAATTAAATATCATAATTACAGAGCGTTACAGAGCGTTACAGAGCGTTACAGAGCGTTGCTGCTGAGGTTTCTATTCTGAATTTGCTTGTTATGCTTTACACGCAGTGACACAAATTATTGTCAATTAAGTAAAATGATCGGATTTAGCGTGTTCTGTCAGGGTTAGTTGTTGGTCGATACGTTGGTAAACAAATCAACTAGTAGCAAGTATTTTAAAACAAATAATCCAATTACAGAGACTTAAAGAGCTATACTAATGCCAAGCTCGATGGCTGTATCCGTTAGTTCGAAGAGTTCGATATTACTCGCCTGACCTTGATGGTAGAGATTAATCATAAATAGAGCGTTCTTGTTGCCCACCCTAAGTGGCGTTCGGTGCTGTATCAGAACCTGGTTTGTTTTTTGCCACCGCGACTCACCATTACCAAGAATCGAGCTGTATTCCCTATCGTCGTTCAGCTTTGTATAACTCGCTTGCACAGTAAGCTCGCCCCCAAAGATTGAACGCTGTACTCGTGCATTAACTTGCCAACCGTCTCGATCGTCCCCTGGACGCTTTGAATCCAAGGCTTTATTCGAAATATAGCCACCATCGAATCCGTATCGCATAACAGTGCCTGATTTGGTGGCCGCGACGCAGCTAGCCCCGAGGGTCGCTTTGCTTTCCCGTGCATCTAGCGCTTTTTGACTATGGAATCGCTGGTATTGGCTTGCTATTTCGTAGACTGGTGCGCATTGCCTTTGAGAGTTAGGTTGGTAGCGAAATCGAGTCTGAGCCGCTGTGTAGAGGGCGCTTCCGCCGAAGAACAATGAACTTGCACCCACTTCCCACTGCACCGTCCTTCGCCGCGTCGGCTTGATAAGTGAGTACCGCGTATCGAACTGGAGTAGGTCAGAGGTCGTGTCTTTACTCAGACGACCCCTTACCTCGTTAGTCCAGCTGCGCTGATCGTTAGCATTGTATTTTTGTTGTCGACTACTGAGTTGAACGTTAGCAAACGCGCCCTCCTGCATCTGAAGATCTGTATTCAGACTCAGTAGCACCGGTTCGCCCGACAGAGTCAACGTGATCTGATCGGAGCCCGGGGCGCCGTTTAGGTTGTTGTCATAGCCCCCTATAAGATCAAGATGAAGGGCATGCTGGCGCGTGTTTCTTCGCCATTCTTTATCGCGACTAACAAGTGTCTCACGCAATTTTTCGGGCAAATCAGTGCGCGCGAGTAACCCGTCGTTTAGTTGCAGGGCCGGGAAAAGCTGGCCTGAGGCGAAAAGCGCCGATGCGAAGTCGATCTGCGCTGCGCCGTTGTTGGGATCAAGTAGGAGCGCACGCTCGAGGGACTCAGACGCGGGTTGGAGCTGCGCGCTGTTGAGCTGGGCAGCGCCTAAAAGCGCGTAGTATTCCGATGAGCGTAAGCAACTCGCCTGAATGTCGGCAAGCGTCGCAGCTAGCTGCGCCCACTGCGCTCGCTCACGGGCGCCTGCGTCGGATGGCGTTTGGGCAGAAAGTGGATTGTTAGCAAAGTAAACGACGGGATAGTAGACGGCGAGGTTAGGGCACTCTTCGCTATTGTCTTCTTGTGCGGAGACTTGGCTGGATAAGACGAGCCCAGAGACAACGCCGCCCACTGCAAGCGTTTGGGTGAACCTACGTCGTAATTGGCTCACTGTTGTAACCGGGTTTGGCAACATGCGTTTAACTAACTCGCGGAAATACAATCTTATTTTTTGAGGCTGGATAATTGCAATTCTAACACAGCCAGGATGCTAGTAAGGTAACAGGGTTGGAAAGTTTTCATGATGGTTACCCACTCAAAAGCGGGTAGGACTGACTATGCGCTGCGGCCGCCCGCGAGTACTCGGAGCCTGGGTTGCGTGTCTGCGCCTTGTGCTTGATCCCCAAAAGAATCCGTCAATGAGGTTAAATTGCTCTCATCTGGTCGCGGCGCAAAGAGAACATGCGGAATGGTCAGCCCTTGCAGCAAATAACTTCCTTGTGACTGCAACAACCCAGCGTCTAACTGACGCGCAGCGCGCTCGCCGAGTAAAATAGGTTGAGCGAGTTCGGCTGTCATTTCTTGGATGCGCAGCGCAATCGTTACCGTGTCGCCAAGCAATGTATGCGTGCGTCGATGTGCAGGGCCTATTGATCCGATTAATGCGGCGCCTTGTTCGATTCCGATGCCAAGTGCAAGAGGTTCAAGTCCGTAAGGTGTGTTAGCACTCAACGAAATGTGATTGATTTCACCGACCATTTCTTGCGCTGCATTTAACGCTTGCAGCGCGACACTCGCGTCTTGAGAGTCCCAGAGCGCAAGCAGGCTATCGCCTTTGTATTCATGCACCCTGCCGCCGTTGGCTTCGATAATTCCCGCCGCTGTCTGAAAGAAAAAGTGCAGTACTGCCGCTGATTCTTCTGGTGATCTTACCTCGCTGAACGCCGAGAAGTTACGTAAGTCTGCGCTCAGAAGCGTAAAATCGCGACGCTCTGCAACGATAGTCGAACTCGGTAAACTGTAAGCTATTTCCTCAGCGACTTGGCTCGGAAGATAGCTCGCCAAATTATCAAACACTCGGTCTCTTTGGCTACGCGTGCGTGCTTGCTCTAGGACAAACAGCAAGCCACTAGCCAACACTGCGAATACTGCTGCGGGCATCCATCCGAGCCAGAGATCGGCGCCAACTAATAACTGCGTATGAACCGCAAGGGAGACGGCAGGCAGAACGATTGCGGCACCGGGCAACATCAACGCGCTTAGACGGCCATTCATACGCGACGAAACAAAGAGCAGTGCTGCAGCAAAAAGTAGTGATATCGACGCCTGAATCCACGCCGTATTATTTGGCGTGTAGGGCACTGCAACGTCGAGCAAGCTGCCGAGTATGCGGGCCTGCAGTTCGACGCCAGGCGTTGCCCCGCTATACGGAGTAGGAACAACGTCGCCTAGTCCGAATGCAGTTGCGCCTACGAGAACCCAGGCGCTGTCGAGCAATTCGGTACCCGCTCTGCCCATCAACACGTCAGCAGCAGAGACAACAAGGTAGCTTTCGGGCGCGCGATTATAAGAGATCCGTAAATTACCCTCGGCATCTAGCGGCACTGAAAGCCCGGGGTAGGAGTCTAAAGTTAAGGTTTGCGCCGGACCCATTGAACCTTTATCTGCGACAATTTTAGCGCTGTGAACGCTGCCTTGCTCTATGCCAGAGCCCGTCGCTTCGAGCAGTGCAGACAAGACGAGTGCGGGATACGCTAGGCCGTCGACACACACGACTGCCGGTTGTTTAGTAATTGAGCCGTCGCCATTGACTACGGGCGCGATGTGCCCCTTGGCTACGCCGTTAAAACCTGCATGCGGTGCAAGGAAGCTCGACGTCGACATGAGCCCAGAGGCGTTTGAGCATTGGATGCCTGCAAGGCTGCCCATCATTTGACCCGCACGGATAGTTTCCGGTGCAAGACCTGCGGCTTGATTAATGCCTAAAACAGGCACCTGCGAGATGACTGCGCCGCGCGCGCTAGCCAAAGCCGCTGCAAACTCGGCATCGCCTTCTTTCGCTTCGGCATAGACGATGTCGTGCAGTTGTAATTGGGCACCCGCTGTATCGATCGCGCGAGTAAGTTCGGCCATCGTTTCGCGAGGCCACGGCCAAGCGCCCACCTCGTCGATGCTCGGTTCGTCGATAGTGACGATAACGATGCGCGCCTCGGTGCTTGTTTCTGGCGCTAGCGTCCAGCCTAAAGTGCCGAACCGCTCTTCTAAACTCTCAAGGCTATTAATAGCACCGGAAGTCGACAATAGGCCGAACGTGGCGGCTGCGGCAATTCCAAGCACAGCAATGCGGCTGCGAGTCGGGGCCATCGACAGCAAATTGCCTATAAGTGGTAGGCCCGCGAGGCGCTGGGTAACAGTAACAGAGAGACGCGGAGTGCTCATTATTGCGCGCCCCATAGCGTAATACCTTGAACACGTCCTGCCTCGAGTTGCTCCTCGAAGAAGTAGCCGGCCGCTGAACCATCGGCTGCCACGGCGCCAAAGACAGTTTTAGAGTCTTCGCGAAGCAGCAGGTATCCGCCATCGGCGATCGCGCCATAGGCGGTGAAATCAATTGCGCCAGTTGCGGCATGGTCGAGATTGAGCTCAGTTGCAAACGCCCTATCGACGAAGTCTAGCTCAAGGTTTCCACCCGCTACACGCATCGCGACAATGCCATTGGCCGAATCGTAAAAAGCCTCGGCGGCGCTTAAGTCGAACTTAACAACACCCAAGCCTGAATCTACACGCGCACCGTTTGGCTCCTTGCGATATAGAACGAAACCAGAAGGTGATGCGATGGTGACATCTCGGCCTTCGCGCGCATCGCTGAGGCTAAGCGACAATAAACTCGGGCTTCCGTTCGAAGACCAGCGGCCCCAGACCAGTTGGTCTGCGCGAGTAGACTCGGCTGTGAGGGCTGAAGTTGGGGTGAAATCCGCTAACACCACTGGGATTACAGGGTCTGGCACTTGGCCGCTTCCGTTCTCAGCTGCAGCCACCTCGGTGTTGATTTTAGTTGTAGCGACGCTCTCTAAATATACTTCGTTTGTGTCTAACGCGTCGGGCGACTCGGTTGACGCAACCTGCGCCCCCACTAAATTTGATTCGTTATTACTCGCGTCTTCTGCCTCACCCGGAGCGCGCACGGTAGTCGCAGCGATTAGGCGTGGTGCGGCATTCCCGCTTCCAAGCTCGAGTACTTGGAGGGTATTTTGGCTGAGCTCAACTGCGTCGAACGCACATGGGCCCAAGGCGTCGCTGCTGCATTCGCTAGAATAGGGCGCCATAATAATCGCGCCTTCGTTAACCAATGCTCGGGTAGAGCGTGAGTTAGCACTTACTACGAAATCTGTACCGCGCACGCCAATCGCGGCAATCGGTGTGTTCATACGGAAGCGTTGACGGGCAGATTTAGCCGCGTCGCCTGAAATTGCTCGAGCTACGCCTTCGCTAAGCTCGAATTTGACCGCCGAATTTTCGGGCTTTGCGGCGTCATAATCGTAGCGCACAACATCGAGTGTGCTGCTTGGCCGGACGCTGACCAGCGCGTTATCGACGAACCTTACGTGGACATGACCACCGGCTTCGGTGAGCACTCTGTCACCAACATGAACCTTTGAGCCTGCTTCGATGCGTTCGCGGTCGTTGTCGCGCTCAAGATAGGCATGGCCTAACACGAGACTCACCTCGCCGACGGCAGCGTTCGGCGCGTGGATAGAATTAGCAGTTTGAGCGGTCGCCTGTAGGGCGATTACCGAGAGAGACAGCGCGACTGGCGTCAATAGCGCAAGGCCGAGACGACGCAGCCACCCACTGCCCTGCTGGCGCTGCGCGCTAAGGGGTGAGATAATGTTATGTAAACTGCTGCTGGTCACGACTTGTCTCTTTGTCATCGTTTCGCTTTTTTCCACTAGCTAGGCTTTTTTAGTCCTGCAGGACGAATGCGCCGAAAAAACCTAAGATCTTCACGTTTCCGGATGACGCAAATTTACCTCTGACCCTAAAGATAATTCAAGGGCGGACGGGGCGGGGTGATTGCGGTCACACAGGACGGTAATCGCCCTCATTGCTTAAGCTTAGCATGCCTATAATGCCCACCTGTTTCAAAGATGTTGACCGTTTAGTGAGAATTGTCGCAATCAGAAACGCACAATCAATGCCTCAAGTTACGTACTTCGCTGCCGCTGTTTTACTGGGCTCAAGCATTTCGAATAACAAGTAGCAAAGCAAAGCCCCGAGGGATCGCGTTTTATGGTGGTGACATCGCAACTGCTCAAGACTTTCCCGCTTTTAAGTGGGCTGCCGGACGCGACGCTTGATGACGTCGCGGCGCAGAGTAGCGTACGCAAAGCCTCGCGACGAGCAATTGTCCTTAACGCTGGACAAAATGAAGAACAGATCTGCTTCCTGTTCGAGGGTCGGTTGCAGGGCGTAGACTTTACCATAGATGGCCGCGAAGTTGGCCTTTATTTCGTCGAACCGGGCGAGTTTTGCGGCGAATTGTGTCTATTTGACGGCGGCTCGCAGCCCGAATTTGTTATGGCGCTTACCCCCTCTGTCATCGTGAGTATTCCGCTCAATACGATGCATGAATTGTTAAAGAAGCACCCTGAATTGTTTGCGACGGTTAGCGCAAAAGTCGCCGGGCACGTCCGCAAAATGACTTTTCAGCGCTCTCTGCTCGGACTGCCCAACATCGCACAACGCGTATGTTGCCAGCTATGGATGCTAGTGCCCGAGAAGGATAAAGAGAAAGAAGAGGCACACATATGCAATCCGCCCACTCATATGGAGATTGCGATCATGTTGAATATAAGCAGAGAGACCGTGACCCGAGTGTTTCAGTCGTTACAAAATCGGCAGATAGTTAAACGGAATGGAACGAGTTTGCTCGTGGTGACAAAGGTCAAGGTCTTGCGCGATTACGCCGAGGGCAATCAGGAACTCTAAAGGCATTTTCGTACCGTCATAGCAGCGGTTTTGTGCGGAGATGGAACAGTTGGTCGTTGAAAACCAACTCTATGCCCCCATTGAGTAAAACCTGTATTGTTGAATTTGGTAAAACACCGCGCAGGTTAGGCGAGAAAAAGCACACAACTAATACAAGTAGACTATTAAAAAATACGCAGCTAAAGAATACATATTATGAGCACGCAGAAAACAGCCAAATACCCCGACCTCGCGGCAACCTTCAACGACGTGAAGCATTATTTTATCTATGCAGGCATATTCAGCGCCGCGGTTAACCTTCTGATGCTAGTGCCTGTTATTTACATGCTTCAGGTTTATGATCGCGTGATTTCCAGCGGGAGCTACTCAACGCTCGCTATGCTTACTTTATTGATGGTTGCGCTGACGGCAGCGTTAGGTGGATTCGAATGGGTACGTTCGATGATCCTGGTCGCAGCGAGTAACCGCATCGAGAAAAACCTGCGTCGCCGCGTGTCCGAAGCAACGTTTAAGTGCGCCCTTCTGACTGGCGGGGCGGTGAGTAACGCTCGGCCATTAAACGACCTCGCTGGCCTGCGTCAGTTTCTCACAGGCAACGGTCTCTTCGCTTTCTTCGACGCGCCCTGGTTTCCGATTTATGTTTTCGTTATGTTTATGTTCCATCCCCTATTCGGCTACGCAGCCATTTTTTCCGGAATAGTGATGGTCGCGCTCGCTTACACCACCGAAAAGATGACGAGCAAAAAGCTGCAAGACGCCAATACACAGTCCACCTGGATCAGCAACCAGGTTGACGGCACGTTAAAGAATTTCGAAGTGATCGAAGCAATGGGGATGGCAAACGACCTTCGCCATCGCCAAGAGGAACGCTTCGATCAAGTGCTTATATTGCAAACAGACGCGAGTCGTTCGGCAGGATTGTTGCAGAGCCTGTCAAAAACCTTCCGCATGGTTATGCAGTCTTTGCTTTTAGGACTCGGTGCGCTGCTCGCACTGCGTCAAGAAATTTCCCCTGGCATGATGATCGCAGGATCATTACTGCTAGGCAGGGCACTCGCGCCGATTGATATGCTCGTCGGCACTTGGAAAGGCTTTACGCTTGCGCGCGGCCAATATGACCGTCTTGGCCAACTGCTTAACCAGATCCCTAAAGACGAAGACACCATGTCACTGCCAGCGCCCACGGGCAAGTTATCTGTCGAACAGGTTGTGGTAGTGCCGCCCGGTTCTAAAAACATCGTTGTACGCGGCGTTAATATGGAACTCAATGCTGGCGAAGCGCTAGGCATCGTTGGCCCGAGCGCGTCAGGCAAATCTTGTCTTGCTCGAGCGCTTCTCGGTATTTGGCCAACTTACAGCGGCAAAGTTCGTCTCGACGGCGTAGACATTTTTACGTGGGATCGCGCCGAGCTAGGGCCCTACATTGGCTATCTACCTCAGGACATCGAATTATTCGACGGCTCGATTTCTGAAAATATCTGCCGCTTCGGCGAAATCGATCCGGACAAGATAGTCGACGCAGCCAAGACAGCTGGTGTTCACGATCTTATTCTTCATTTGCCGCAAGGCTATGACACAGTGATAGGCGGATCTGGCGGTATTTTGTCGGGTGGTCAACGTCAGCGCATCGGCCTCGCACGCGCGCTTTACGGCTCACCAAAATACTTAGTCTTGGACGAGCCCAACTCTAACCTAGACGACCAGGGTGAGCGTGAATTAGTTGGAGCTATTCGCCGGATTAAGTCGGCGGGTGCAACGGTGATTATTATTACGCACCGCACGATGATACTGAAGTGGGTTGACAAGATTTTAGTTATGCGTGATGGAGCCGCTTCTCACTTCGGTCCGCGCGACCAAGTGATCGCAGCGCTCGCGGCGCCGCAAGATAAAAAGCCTGCGCTAAGTCCCGCGTAGTAGCAAAAGCAGATCCGAGGTGGATGCACAGCGCGTCCGCTAACTGAATTCATAGAAAGAGCTTGCCGCTTAGTTACTAGGAAGCAGGCGTTGCGAAAGAGAAATCCAGTGGACGACAAAAACAAGAACGGCCAAGACAACGAATCGCATTCACCCGAGAGCAAGCAGGCGCTAGCCCGTGTGCCGGTGGCTAAACTACCTGCAGATCGAGTTCACAAACCCTCTGCCGTAGACGATGCGGCATCCTCCAAGACTGAGTCGGCGACGAAGCCCATCCTACCTACGCAGCAAGCAAAGCCCATGGCAGCTGGCACCGATAACCTTGCCCAAACCAGCATGGAGGTGCCACGCCGCATTGGACTCACTATGTTTATTCTTGTCTTCGTCGTGTTCGGCGGTTGGGCGGCGATAGCGCCTCTAGACGGAGCTGCATACGCGCCGGGTCAAGTCACCGTTAAGACATATAAAAAAGCGGTGCAGCATTTAGAGGGCGGTCTAGTTAGTTCGATACTCGCGCAAAATGGCGATATAGTGCAGGCCGGTGAAGCGTTGCTCGAGATGGATAACACTCAGCCCCTCGCTCAACTTGAGATCGCCAACTCGCAATTGGTCGCATTGCAAGCTCGCGAGGCGCGCCTCTTGGCTGAGCGTGACGAGCTAACTGCGGTTGTCTTCCCTGCCAATCTATCAAGCGCCGACGCTACCGAAGAGATTGCCTCGCAGGCATCAATTTTTGCCGCACGCAAAGCCTCGCGCGAAGGCAGCATCGAAGTACTACAACAACGCATCGGCCAGCTCGAGTCTAAGCTAGTTGGATTAGCTGCGCTCAAAGACAGCAAAATCACACTTGCAGCGTCGTTTGCAGACGAGCTAGAAGACACGCGGGCGCTGCTCGAAGAAGGCTTCTCAGACAAGGCGCGCCTGCGTTCAGTTGAGCGCAATCTTGCAAATTATCAAGGCGAAGCCGCTGATCTCTCAGCGACCATCGCCACTACCGAAGTTCAGATCGGCGAAACACGCCTGCAGATACTTCAATTAAACCGTGAATTCCAAAATGAAGTAGTTACCGAGCTTGGCGAGGCGCAGACGCGTCTTAAAGATTCGCAGGAACGAAGCACGGCTCTGCGAGACATCGTCAGCCGTACAACTGTTCGCGCACCAGTAGCTGGTGTAATCAACGGCATGCAGATACACACAGAAGGCGGCGTTATCGGGGCCGGCACAATGATTGCCGAGATCGTCCCGCTTACCGAAGAACTCATTCTTGAAGTGCAAGTGTCTCCGCTAGACATAGACCGCGTATACGAAGGCCAAGAGGCGATGATTCGGTTCTCGAGCTTCGGAAATCGTACGCCAACGATTTTTGGCTCGCTTCTCAGTCTTTCAGCTGATGCCCTCCAAGACCCTAATACCGGCATGACCTATTACCTTGCCCGCATCGAAGTGTCACCCGAAGGCATGGCCGATCTTGGCGATCTAGAATTGTTGCCTGGCATGCCTGCTGAAGTGTTTATTGCTACCGGCTCACGCACACTACTTCAGTATCTGTTTAAGCCCTTCTCTAACGCGATGGCGCGAAGCTTTATCGAAGACTAATAAAAGCATACTTAACGCTGCGCGGCGCTGACAAGTTGATCTTTTCGTTTGGTCCACCGCTCAGTCATCAAAGAATCAACCGGATAACCACTGTGAGTATAACTAACCGAAAGATTTCCGCGGCTCCGGCGTCTCTTAAAGCGCAGCGGCACGCGTTAAAAAAAGCTGCACTTAGCGCAAGCTTGCTCGTTGGATTGCTAGGTCCGGCCACACCGGCAGTGGCGGCTGAGCTTCCTTCGTTAGGCTCGAGCAACGCCCCGGTTGTTGGGCAAACGCTACAAGACTTCTTTAGCGCCGCAATCGACTTTAGTCCCCGTCTGCGGATCGCAGAACAGAATCTGAACATCGGTGCAGCACGGCGCAGCGCGGCTACCGGTCAGCTGCTTCCACAGGTGCGTGCGAACGCGAGTCTGTCGGACAACACGCGCATTCAGTCCGGACAAGAGACGACGTTCAACGGTAACCGCTACTCCTTACAGCTCACGCAGGTGCTGTTTAATTGGCAGGCGTTTGCCGCACGCGCGCAAGCGGTGTTGCGCGAAGGCCAAGCAGAACAGCTTTACTACAGTGAACTGGCGATTCTTCTGACTGATGTCGCAGAGAAGTTTTTTGACAGTCTTCAGGCACGCGACGCCCTCGATTCGATTGCATCCGAATACGAAGCAGTCAGCAACCAGCTCCAGCAGATCGAGTCACTTTACGCACGTCAACTCGCGCAGATCACCGATCTTTATCAAGCACAGGCGAGTCTCGCCTCGGTTGAAGCACAGCAAATTCAGCTTGAAAGTCGACTCGACATTCAGCTCGAGGCGCTGCGTTCGGTAAGCGGTATCGAACCTGGCGAGCTGTTCCGCTTAGCTGAAGGGGCGAAGGTGCCTCCGCTCGAAAACAACCTCCACTACTGGGTAGGTGAGGCAGAGAAGAACAACCATTCGATTAAAGCCCAACGACTCGAATTCGAAGCCTCCAAGAAAATGATTTCACAGCGACGCGGCGCTTACATGCCGCAAGTCTCGCTTGTGTTGCAACGCCAAGACTCGGACGTAGGCTTCGACAACATGCCGCTTCAACGATCGGACAATACCTATATTGGCGTCGATGTATCGGTGCCTATTTATGCAGGTGGAAGCAACCGAGCGTCAGTGCGAGAGGCTAATAGCCAGTCGCTTATTGCCGAGAACGAATTGCGCGGCGTGCAGCTCGAGATTGGTGAAGCAGTGCGCAGTGCTTATTTGCAGGTACAGGCGAGCGAGAAAATTATCGGTGCTGCGCAGAAGCTAGTCGAATCGACCGAACTTTCTGCCACAGCGATGCAGCGCGGCTTCGAGCTAGGCGCTGTGACCAGTGTCGACGTGCTCAATGCGATTCGCGATCAGTTTGGCGCGCAGCGCGACTTGCAACAGGTGCGCTACGAACACGTTAAATTTTTGCTTC
>Ga0209533_1000541_pt1 | contig 35863 bp, 50 predicted proteins | sample COG_04_FD_184748 | JGI IMG/M metagenome (GOLD analysis project Ga0209533, IMG submission 184748) | Pelagic Microbial community sample from North Sea - COGITO 998_met_04 (SPAdes) (version 2) | ecosystem: Environmental > Aquatic > Marine > Neritic zone/Coastal water | place: Helgoland, sampling...
TATTACTCTCCGTTAAGGATGAAAAAGGACGCAGACTTGCGGATGATCTTGATGGCTTCAGTAGGGGAGATGCAGTAGTCCCGAATCATATCGTCAACCTCAATGCAGAGGGAAGCTAGAGTGAAGAAGTCGAGATGCCGATCGGATTTAACGTGCGTGATGGTGACGCAGGGATGGTCTTGACCAAATGTTGGCTCCTCGTAGGAGATCCAGAATAGTTCGGTTTTGAATGAGTTCATAGTGTATTATTGTGGTTGTGGTTATTTTTAGTAGGTAATCAAAGATAGAAATATACGCTGTTTACCCGATATAATTTTTCCTTGAGTTGAGTTATGATTGGTGGATGAAAATGCTCTGCCTATTCTTCCTGCTTGTTTCCAATTCACTTATCGCCTCACCAGCAGCTATCGAGGTTCTGTCCGCTAGTGGCCTTACGCATTCGATTGCCCAAGCTAGGACTATTTATGCCGACATTGGTGACAGCGTATTCTTCAAGCAAGTAGAGCCATCCGAGGGTATGCTGCTGCTTACTGATAATGGAGTCATAAAGTTCAAGCCGGGTGCTGAAAGTAATCGTGTGGTAGTTGCGGTGGTAAAGAATTACTCATAGCGCATCATAATGAATTAGTAGCCTCATCCTTGAGGGCAGCGATTGCCTGCTTGAGTTGATTGTTCTCCTCCTGTAACCGGAGGTTCTCATTGCGTAGGTAGATGAAGTTCTCCCTTACATCCATAATGATGTCCGCAAGTGGTGGTTCGTTTAGGTTATCTGTCATAATGTTTTTGAGTTGTTTCCGTTTTGGAAATAGTTGGTAGTTGATAATTAGGTAGCTTGAACTGTCGCCGCCATAGTGCGTAGGTTGACTTGTGGATGCCGGACTGATCAGCTGCTGTCTCAAGTGATATACCACTGTCCCGCATTGCGTCAATCTTTTTCACTACCTCGGCCTTCTCCTCGGTGCTGAGTCGATGAGTAATTCGGTTGCAGTTACTGCCAGGGATAAAGTGTCGTGTCCCTGCTGCCGCCTCAATCCTCTCATTGTCCTCAACCTCCTTGGCAATCCGAGCTGCTGCCCATTCCATAAAGCTGCTGTTTGATTCTGCTGTTGTTTCGTACATTCTTCTTATTTAGTTAATTCCTTTGTTGATAGTATTTTTCCTGTGCCTCCTCGCTTGAAGACACAGACACCGCTCTTGTCGGGCATCTTCTTGAGAAGCAGGCGCACTGCTCCTTGTTCATCGTGCGCCCACTTGTAAGTCCTGCCGACGTAGCCTTCTGGCATATCGTCGTGGTGTGTTCTGATCTCGTACTCAGTCATAGGAACAGGATGGTGAAGCCGTAGCCTCCATTAGTCCCTATCACGTTGTAGTTAATCCACTCCTCGGCCTCCTCTTCGGTCATCCCTTGCTCTACAAATAGTCGAGTCATTATCTCGTATTCGTAAACTAGGTTGCCATTGTGGTCAGTCCCTACTACAGCGTCGTCGAGTCCGTCAAACCGGATGGCCTCGGGGTCGCAGCAGTCAAGATGCCGTTCGATATCTGATATTGGTTTAATCATATTACATTCTCAAGAGCCAGTAAAGCTCAGCGCATTTCTTTGCTACCTTGATACCCTTGTCAAGCTCCTTGTCATTCCAGACCTTGTGGTGGTGCTTCTTGGTATCGCAGTCAATGATTACGGAGATACAGCCTGGCAGGTAGTCCAGCTTGCGCTCCTTCATTAGCATATAAGCTTCGATGCCGAGCTGCTGGCAGTCCTTGTCATAGCACTTAGCCTTGCCCTTGGTATTTGTACGGCACTTGTAGTCCGCTAGGAATAGCTTATCGTCGCTGTCGTAGCCAATGAAGTCCACGCTGCCAGCGATCTTGATTCGACTGCTTGCAATGATGTGCTCACAGGATACAGGCTTTACGCCCTCCTCGTGAACCCAATCCACAAACGGCATAGCCCATTCATTCCAGACGCTGTCATCCGGCGCACTACCCTCGGCGAGGTAGTTATGATTAATGAAGTCCTCGATTACCTTGTGGACTGTCGTACCGAACTCCGAGGACTCAATAGTTTCACCCGTAGCCGGATGCTCCCTTGTGCCATAGGTAAGACGCTCTAACTCCTGCCAAGCTAGGCTAGGGTATGCCCTCGCTAGTTGCGCCATCATACGGGGCTTATAGATGCTATCAAGGAACGCATCCTTTACGATGCCAAGCACAGTCGTAACAGAAGGATACACCTTCGCTACTTTCCGCGCTTGTGCGGGTGTCATTATGTCGGCCTCGAACTCAGGGTTCAGGACATCGTTGCAATTATAGAAGTGGCTCATTTTCTTTTCTTTCCGTATGTTGGGTACGATGCGCGTCCCGTTTTGGTACGCCGTGCATCTTTAATTAGACCTAGCTGCCGGAAGTGGTCAACCGCCTGGCGACCCTCCTCCATTAGCTTGCGATTCCGCATTACTGATTCGTAAAGGTCAGCGAACTTGTTTGCTAGTTGACTTGCGTTACTCATTACAGCTCCTCTTGGTCCATAATGAACTCCACACCTTCGCGGAGGATGTCGATGCGCTGCTCTGATTCCGCAAAGTAACGGCCAGCGTACAGCTCAATATTCTCTTGGTCAATAATGATTAGAGTATCCTGTCCGAGTGTGCTTTGGTCGGATTCCGGTATCATTGCACCTACCCAAATGAAACGCAGTTGCTCCTCCGCGATGAAGTGCAGGAGGTCATCGGAACTGCGGCGTAATGTTTCTAGTTCTGTTTTTTCTGTATCCATTGTATTGTCTTTAGAATTTAGCAATGAGGGTGGCGACCAGTAGCATAATGCTGCCGCCTAGACAGCAGGCCAGCACCACACAGGCGGAGTAAAAGACCTTCTCGCCGCCTTTGACGAGATGATCGAGGTTAGTATTTTCTTTACGGTTTTTCATTTTTATTGCGTTCTTATCGGTGTTTAGGTATATCAAGGCTTGACATACTTTTTGATGTGATGTGTACCTTAAGACAGTCAGCCCTTGGTAGTCAATCATTAATTAATATAAAAAAGGGAGTCAATGACTGACAGTCATATGACTGACAGCCATATGGTGGGCTTAGATTAGGTCCAGGGTCTCCTGAAAGATGGTCGCCCTGTCATCGTGGCTAAGTGACTCAATCGGTAGCTCACGGGGTGTCTCGCTGTCAGTCCAGTAGACTAGTTTCACGATCTCGAACCCGTCAAGGTCGCGCTCCTCCCAAGCTTCTGTGACTTGGGACTCCCCGGCTTCGCTGCTGCTCTCGCAATGAGTTGTCACGGCCTCCGCTTCGACTGTTATGTCAAAGTATTTGTTGGGCCGTAGCTCGATGCCTTCTAGTTGTATAGTTTTCATTATGCGAATGTGATTTGGTTTTTATCTTTTGGCTACTGGCAGGTAAAGTCCGAGAGGTAGTCAGTTGACGCAATAGCCTTCTGCCGCGCCCACATTTCGAGTCCTTTGGCCTGCCAGTAGCCGCGGTTCCAGCCTGTGCCATCGCACGATTCAATGCCCATCGCCTCTAGCTCGTAGAGTTTCTCCGGCGAATTGCAGCGCAGCACGTGAACCCTAGGAAAGGCCCTTGCCCACATCTCTACTGTCTGCCACTTCCATTCTGTCGTGCCGCCAATGGCAATAACTTCGGGACGCGGAAATAATGAGCGCACGTCGTCGCGTGTCATACCATCCTGTACGGCCACCGCCAAGGGTATGCCGCAGGACTGGATGATCGGCGCGTAGGTGCTCCACTGCTCGATGGTGGCAGCTCCGTCACCAATGACGTCGGGGACGATGGCCCATCGCGCTTGTGTCTTTTGGGACTGCGACCAAACGAGCAAACGCCTCCACTCATCTTCTTTTTTCGCCCACTTGTCGTGGTCAAAGCAGTTAGCTCGCATATCCCAACAGCTAAACGCCCCATTATCGAGTGCGTACGGAAACCAGGGCCAAGGGCCGCGCTGCGCCCCCGGTGAAAACAAATGGCCGATGCGCCCAGTCTCACGACCAAGGCAATGCCAGAACCATCCAGTAGAGTTTGCAGGCATTACCAGCATCGTATTGGCCTTTCTAAGCGACCCTCACGGATCAGTGCTAGCATTAATACTTCAGCCTCGTAAAGGGTATACATTCCCTCATCAATCATAAATGCCTCGACGTGGTCAAGCCACTCAGCGCGTGATAATCCCGGCACAGTTTCGATGCCTTCTAGTTGTATTGTTTGCATATTAATCAGCGTTTAATTGTTCAAGTGTCCGGCATCCTGTCCGTACGAACAGAATATCTAGGTAAGTTTCCTCGCTGTTGCCATTGATTGACGTAACAAGGGAAATTTCCTCTTCGGTTGCTATGTTCATTTCTAGTAGTGTTTCGTATGTGTCCATTGTTTTCCTTTCTTATGTGTTATCTGTTTACCCAAGTTTCCCAATCACAAAGCATATCCGCCGGAGCGCATTCTGTGAATATAATAAACCTATCGAGTAGCTCCAAAGGAGCTTCCGTGTCAAGGGTTTGCTTGAACTTCAAGCGTATAGGTTTGAGCCAGCGTTCGTGAACCAGTAGCGAATTCCAATCGCAAGCGGGTAAAAGCCTTTTGAAAAGCTCCCATTCCGGCTTTGGTTCTACTAGATCATCCCAAGCTTTCAGCCTATCCTGAGAGAATGTTTTTAATGCAGTTTCTATTTTCATTTTTTTCCTTTCTTATGTGTTAAAGCTTAATCTTCGATTAAGCGCGATATGCAGCGGGCTTTTCCCGTGCCTCAATTACTGTTAAAGTCCCTTGTTTACTACGTGTCAAATATATTTTTAAAATATTTTCCCCTTGCTTCCCTAGCTTGCCTTCCCTGGCTCGCCTTCCCTGGCTCGCCGGCGTCTTTCCTTAGTCATTACCCTTGCCACAAATCAAAAGGCCTTGTGTGGCCTTATAGCCGGTAAACCTTGTGCATTGGCGGGGTTTTCGGCGTGCCTTGCTTATGACTAGGCACAAAAAAAGCGCACGCTTTCACGTACACCGATTTGCTTTGTTTTTATGAGTGCTAGTCAATGCAAGATACTTTAGAAGCGTCAAAAGGCATTCGGTTTTTTTGTATCAATTGACGGGCAAAGGATAAAGCACGAGGCCAACTTTCCGTTTTATAATCCTTTACAAAAGTCTTTCGCACTTTTCCGGCACGGTAAAACGTGTAAGGCGAACAATTAGATTCGGAATGTTTAGTTGGAATGCCTTCGAGAATTTCAATCTTTAGTTTCATAATAAAAAGCGGTTTTACAGAACCGCAAACTGATTTGAGTTAGGTTTTACGCTTCGATCTGTGCAATGATTTGTTTCAATTCAGCAAGTGAGAGAATGAAGTTTTCCTTTATGCCTGCCGCTAGGTTTTCGGTTTGCTTGGCTTTTAATATGCCATATTTGCCCGCTTTATCCAAGAAGCGCAAATCAGTCGTATCCATAGAGAAGCAATCAACTAGGTTGCAAGCTTGCTCAAATTCATCGGAGCGCACCGGAAAGGCAATTGCTTGTCTGCGTGCTTGTGCTTGTTTATAGTGCTTTAAGCGCGCTTTATTTGCTTGGCTATAACTGAACGTTAAGTGATAGTTAGGCAAAGGCACACGTTCAGGGTTTTTCGTATAATCGTAAAACTGCACCTTTGGAAAGCTTTGGTAGATCTCATAAAAGTCCAAGTCGCTTGTGCCATTCAAACGAACTGCAAACTTGTGGCCTTTCCTTTCCGCCCGTGCGCTTGCCAGTCGAATTTCGTGCTTTAACACGTCGCTTGCAATGTCTTTCCGATATACTGTGAGCCAAGTTTTAACGATTCTAGAAACGTCAATCACGTGCTTTCCGGCCCGCTTTTCAATGAGCGAGTGCCCGCTGCCAACTAGGCAAGCCAAACGGCAGCCAGTGCTTGCAAATGAGCAAATATCTTTGCCCGCGTTTTTACCAGCTGAAAGGTAAAGGATAAGCGTTTGAAAGTTTTCCTTTTTACCCTTTTCAACCTTCTGAGACGAATCCACAGAAGCAAAGTAGCTAATGCCTAATTCTTTAAAGAGCTTGCCCTTTGTGGTGTACGTTAACGCTTCAAAGTACTTTTCAGCTTTTAACAGAATACCAAACTTCTTTGCGGGCATTGGTTCAAGTAAATAGGCAAGTGCTAATTTCTTGATCTTTGATAGTGCTTTTTTGTTTTTCATTTATTAAAGGCGGTTTTACAGTTCCGCGAACTGGTTATGTGTTAAGAGTGAGACGCTATCAATGCGGGTAAATAAAAGGTTGTCAAGTATATATTTCAAATACTTTTACCCGTCAAAGCCTACCACTATATGCAAAGCAATAGCCGGGTGAATGATAGCCGGGTGAATGACGATCTTAATAATAGCCGGGTGAATGCATCCCATCATCCCAAAAGAAATAACAAGCTCACGCACGAAAGCGGGCCGTCAATATCCACCTGGTAACCAGTGAACAGCAGTGCAGTAGTGAACAGCAGTGCAGTAGTGAACGGATGGACAGTAGTGAACGTTTGAACAGGGGGGGTGGGGGTCAAGTTGAGTCGCGTCGTCAGTATATATATACATATACAGCCCCTTAAAAAAATTCAGTCCTCAAGGGGCTTCTACCCACCAGTACCAATCCCAGGACCGTGTACCATAAGATGTCAGTTTATGACTTCTCTTTTATGATTCCCTTTATTTTATATTCATTAAAGGAATAACCTTTAGGACTGCAAGTTGAACTGTCTTATGAAGTTGCTGCCTTATGGTACGCAGAGTATAACACGAAATCTGGGAATGTATACATATATAATGTACTTTCTTTTATGTATTAGCATTACTAATAGTATATTAACTTGACAAGTAGTAAATCTAATGATGAGGTACAGGTATGGAAGATAGAGAAATGAATGCTACTGAGAAGGAGAAGGAGGCTTTGCTGAGCGAGATCCAGCAGAGTATCCACGAGGTGGCTAATGAGAAGCGGGGTTTAAAGCTCAAGTGCTTGAGCGTCTATGATCCCGCGAAGGTAGCTAAGTTGCTTTATTTGTACAGTACGGGTAGTTCCCAGACTAGGCTGGTACGTCACTATGGTTTCGAGAGGGATACTGTTATTAGTGTACTCACGGACTACGCTGACCATATGGGTACGTTCAAGGAGTTAAGTGGTCGGATAGCGGCCAAGAACTATCTGAACCTCAGTAGCCTGGAGGAGGATTTAATTGATAAGGTACGCGACCGTCTGGAGAATGATCCGGAGATGGAGGTCGGGTTCAAGGACATCAAGGAGTTATCCATAGCTAAGTCCAATGCTTCCAGGGAGGCTATGACAGCTAGAGGAGAAGCTACGCAGATTACTGAGGACCGCAAGGTGTACACACAGGATGACTACGAGGCGACTATAGCTGCTGCTAGGAAGAGAATCGAGCAGGCTAAGGTAGCTGATATAATAGAGATACAAGATGAAGATAACAATTAATAGCCACGACGAGGAGGTATCAATTGATACTAAGCACGATGACCTTACCGCTAATCAAGTAGCTGAGCTTATGTTTCGTATTATCTTAGCTAATGGTTACCATCAACAAAACGTAGCTTACGCATTCTATGAAGTCGGTAAAGCACAGATAGAAATGGAGGAATAATTTGAGCACTAAAGGAAGTAAAATGTACCACTCGGGATGGGAGAAGTTCGGAGATATAATACAGATTTCTGATGGTTGGGTAACCGCTCGCCTAGATGGGGACAAGGGTATTGGATGCTGGGAGGTAGACGCACCGTATATTAAAATATTAGATGAAGGGGGCTGCAACGATGAGCACTAAAGGAAGCGGCCCCCGCAAGGGACACAATGCTGAGAAGCAGCGTAAAAACTACGATGATATTGATTGGTCAAATAAAACCAAGTCAACTAAATCAAAGCCACCTCCAACCGAACAACCCAAAGCAAGCAAATGAGTAAGACACCTGATATTGATCCGGACATTGCCTTTAACCACGTTCGACGAATGCTTGGGGATATTTCTCCTAACTTTGCTTTTGTTGTAATGGATGAGGACGGGGATCTATTCTATGATTACACGAACTATCGTATTGGCAGAATGCTTATGACTGAGGCTTTGGATGATATGGACTCAGATTTCGGTGACCTTGACTGGGATGATTTAATTGAGGATGTCGAGGACGAGGACGACGACGACGAGGATTACATATTTTAAGTATGCTTGATTTCACAGAGCACCCAATCCTCAAGCCGCCCACGGACGAGGAGATTGTCCTTCTAGGAGAAGCTGACCCAAAGCTACTAGAGGAACTGCACAGGGCGCACGAGGGTAGAATCCGGGCAGCTACGGATGATCCTATCCGCTATGGGTTCGACCTACCGGGCTGGGAGCGTATGTCGGACTCCTTCAGGGACTACAATGAGGTTCTAGCACTAGGTGGGAATCGTAGTGGCAAGACAACGGGCTGCGCTAAGCGGATAATGGAGGCCGTGAGTTCTAACTTCGATGGACACATAGTATGTTTTTCTCAGAATGCGGATACCTCTATTAAGGTACAGCAGCCAGCTATCTGGGAGATGATGCCCAGGGAGTTCCGGAAGAAGACTAAGAGCATTGACGGGTACATTAACTATTCAATGCAGAATGGCTTTACTGGGAGTTCGTTCGTGTTCCCGGATACTAGGACACGTGTGGACTTCAAGACTTATACACAGTTCAGTAATAACTCCACTATCCTTGAGGGTTTTGAGTTCGGGTTCAAGAAGGGTAGCGTCAAGGCTGGGAATGAATCCAATATCGGAGCCTGGCTGGACGAGTACTTAGGTGACGCTGCTCTGGTGAATACCCTACGGTTCCGCCTAGCTACACGGGATTCCAAGATGGTGATTGGGTTCACACCTATTGATGGCTATACACCCTTCATCGCTGACTATTTAAAGGGAGCAGAGACCCTTGAGACTAGACCTGCCGCCCTGTTACGGGGCAAGGAGGTTCCTACTAAGCAGTACAGTCCAAGCCGTGATGCGGCTGTGATCTACCTGCATTCGGACGAGAACCCCTTCGGTGGTTACGAGCGAATCGCAAAGGATCTAGCCGGGCGACCAGAGGATGAGATAAAGGTCCGTGCGTACGGATTACCCGTGAAGTCAGCCAATGCTCTGCTCCCTTACTTTAATACTGAGGTAAATGTGCTCAATGAGGAGCCAAACAAATACAAGATGACGTTCCCCGACATTTCCGATAAGTCGCAGTTCACCTGCTACCAGGTGGTTGACCCCGCTGGTGCTAGGAACTATACCTGCATCTGGGCTGGGGTAAACAAGGATGGAGAGATATACATCCGCAAGGAGTGGCCGGATCGTAACACGTACGGCGAGTGGGCTATGTTCGGGGACCCGAAGTGGAAGTACGGCCCAGCAGCCAAGAAGATTGGTCTAAATGTTGAGGGTTACTGCGAATTATTTGAGGAGATTGAGGACGATCTAGGAATTGAGGTAATTGAGAGAATTGGGGATTCGCGTTTCTTTGCTAGAGAGAATGAGAACAATGACGATCTATTTACATCATTCTATGACTTCGGTCTAAGCTTTCTACCATCTGATGGTAAGATGGAAGAACAAGGCATCACAGCTCTGGATGACTGGTTTAACTACAATCCTAATGTGGACATTGACCAAGCCAATAGACCAAGATGCTATATTCACGAGGACTGCGGTAATCTTATCGACAGCCTTATTAACTACAATGCAGGCGGAAAGCCTGAGGAAGCCCTAAAGGACTTCTTTGATGTCATTCGCTATTTGCGGATGTCGAATGGTGGAGAAGGTCCTGACTTTCTTTCATCAAACGATATGATGACAACTAAACCACGCAAGGGAGGATACTAATGCCAAAGACAAGATTAAGTAAAATTGCAGAAGAACAAGAGGTTGAGTTCGATGAAGCTCTTAGAATCGCAACCGAAAAACTGCCAGAGGGTTCGGTTACTGGAACGGGACGAAATACTTGGGTAACTGAAGAGGGTGCAAAAATCCTTGAGGATTCCTTTATGATTGAGGAGATTATCCCTAAGCACTTCACCGGAACCGTCATATCAGAATGCCCTAACCCGAAGTACAATGTTGTCTTCAGCAAAGAAATAGGGAAAAGAGTCAATGTGTTACTTCCTCGTAAGTGGCAGGGTAAGCTTATTAAAAAGATAATTATCTTTGAGGCTATTGAGGATTCAAAGGGAGTAAGCTATCGCTATGTCGGAAAGTAAGAATATAACTTTAGACAGGGATTGGTGCAGGGAGCAGTCCGACCGATTCGCTAGTTGGGAAATACTTCGCAGGTATGTGCTGCACGAAAGTGGAGTATCAATGACAAATGGTGACCTATGTGATACAATAGGCGTATCATCGACTTACACTATCCGTTTGCTTAAATCTATACAAAAACGCCTCGCCGAACAAAATGCTAAATGAATCAATCTCTGAGTCCTTGACTTATGTCCAGGACGAACCCGACATCAAGACTCTCCGTTACGCTTACGATCAGACTGTAAGTGAGCTTGAGTCCTACTTTGACCTATGCCGTACTAGTTACGATGACCGTCGCAACTGGTGGCCTGGCAAGAGTCGAGATCATCGCAAGCACGGGGCTGATGCTTTCCCTTGGGAAGGTGCATCCGATATGGAGTGCCACGTTATTGATGAGCGAATTACTCGTCTAGTATCTTTGTTTATGGCATCGTTGAATCGAGCCAATGTACGAGCGTTCCCAGTGGAGAGTGGTGATATTGCTCGCAGTAAGCTAGTATCCGGGTTCCTTAAGTGGATGGTTAGTTCTGGTTACATCCCTCGCTTCTATCGTGAGATGGAGTTAGGTGCTAACTACCTTCTTGAGCGCGGTTTACTTATTACCTATGTTGGCTGGCAACAGGAGGATCGTCGATTCCTACAGAAGCTTGACTTGGATCAAATTGCTCAAATGTCCCCAGAGGTAGCCGATGCTATTAACAGTGGGGAGATGGACGATGATCTAGTATCTTTGCTTCAAAACGTCTTTGAAGGAACATCCACTAAACGAGCAAAGAAAGCAATCAAGGAACTCCGCAAGTTTGGAGTAGCCGAATTGCCTATTACTCGTCGCCAAGTCAATGCGCCGGACGTTAAGACCCTAGCACCTGATGGTGATTTCTTTTTCCCAACTTATGTAACTGATCCGCAGCGAGCACCTTACTGCTTCTGGCGCACTTACTATACACCACAAGAACTAGAAAACAAGGTCGTCACCGATGGATGGGATGAGGACTTCGTTGAGCACGTTATTGAGAAATACCGTGGAGTCAATATAGATAGTATAGAGCGCGAGCAGGAGGGCCGTCGCAGCATTAGCCTAACAGATAGTACATACGAAGCAGGTGAATTAATTGAAATCTGCTACGGATACCAACGCCTAATCGACCGAGAGGATGGCGCGGAAGGTATTTACTGTACGGTTTTTCATCGCGAATTTAGCGGTGATGAAATCACACCTGGCTATGCTAAGTTTGAGTTGCTTAACGGATATGAGGATTATCCCGTAGTTGTCACCAAGTTGTCCGAGGACAGCAAACGTCTATATGACACGATGACTATCCCCTCGGTTCTTAGGGGTATCCAGAATCAAGTAAAAGTTGAGCGAGATTCTCGTATTGACCGCAATAGTCTAGCAACCATACCTCCGATTATGCACCCAGTTGGTCAAGCACCATCTGATTGGGGTCCAGGTCGTATGATTCCCTATCGCCGTAAAGGTGACTTGGACTTTGCTCCCATCCCAGCTTACAATAGTGGATCACTCGAAATTGAGAAAACCCTTACTGATACCGCTGACCGTCTAGTTGGACTGGACGAAGGATCAAATATTAGCCAAGTTCGCCAGCAGTTCTTAGTTGATAAGTTTCTTAGCCACACTGCGGAGGTTATTCGTATGGCGTTTAAATGCTTTCAGCGTTTCGGACCCGATGAAGTATTCTATCGTGTAACAGGTATCCCTGATCCACAGGTAATGACCAAGGGTGAGCCGGACGAAAACTTTGACATCCTTATTGCCTTTGATGTTCAGAACACTGATCCAGAGACTGTGCAGACAAAGCTACAGCAGTTCGTTGCGCTCAATCAGCTCAATGCAAATGGCCGTCTAAATGTAGACAGCCTGCTTGATATTGCTGCCGCTAGTATTGACCCAGTGATGGCTGATGCAGTTCTACAGCCAGTGGAGACGGCTCAACAGCAAGTAATCAAGGATGTAACCGATGACTTGACTAAGATCTTTTCGGGGATCGAAGTACCAGCACGTCCAGCGGGAGCACAGATTGCGATGCAAGCTATCCAGCAGTACGCTCAGCAACCAGACATTGCACAACGCCTAGAACAAGATGAAGCGTTCAGCGCACGTCTGGAGAAGTACGCAGGTCAGTACACCTTCCAGATGCAGCAAGCACAGAATGCTCAGATTGGTCGAGTAGGTACAACGCCTGCACAGATGGGTGAAATTCAAACACAAGGAATGTAGGATATGACACCTGATCAATACGCAAACAAACGAGCAAAGGATCTACGAGCACAGGAATACTACGATATGATTGCCCTCAATGAGGGTGTCAAACCAAAGGTATACAAGGACAGCAAGGGTCATAGAACCATTGGTGTTGGTTTTAATTTAGAGGATGCCGGTAATCGAAAGATCCTGAAGAAGGAGGGTATCAATATTAATGAACTCTTTAAGGGTAAAGAACTGAGTGACAAGGAAATTAAAACCCTGTACAATCATAGTCTAACCCAAGCCTTCAATGATGCTCAAAAGTTTGATAAGGGATTTGCTAAGCGACCTGAGCCAGTAAAGAAGGCAATTGTCGATATGTCATTTAACCTTGGCCTTACTAAACTTAATAAGTTCAAGAAAATGCGTGAAGGTCTAGAAGCAAATGACTACAGCGTAGCAGCAGACGAAATGGTTGACAGTGAGTGGTTCAAGCAAATCAAGTCCCGTGGTCCACGGACAGTAGGTTTAATGCGTTCAGCAGCTAAGTAATATGAATATACAAGATGACATCAATAGCTTGCATAGCTATGAATCCTTTGCTCGGTTTATTAAGATGGTTCACGAACTCCGTGAAGAAGCTATCAGCGAGATGCACGAATCCTCAAGCGAGACTATCCAGCAGATTTCTGGTCGAATCATTACATATGATCAGATCCTACAAATCTCCGGCTGGGATAAGCTTCGATTAAAGCATTCGGATCGAATGTAACCCATATGTTATAATGCGCTCATCGCCCTCGCTCGGCGTTAATGAGTGGTAACAATATGACAGACGAAATCGAAACTGCTAACGCTGAAGCAGACAAAAATTCAGTGGACAACAATAATATATCCGTCGAGGATTTCGCAATGCGGAGACTTGGGGAACTTAATCCTGCGGCTGAAGAGCCACAAGAGGAAGTAACCGAAGAAACCGAGGAGCCGGAAACTGATGAAGTAACTGAGGAGGCAACTGAAGAGTCAGTTGAGTCCGAGGAAGCTACTGAGGAGACCGAGGAATCCGATGATGTTCTTTCACAGTTAGACTTGGACGATATGTCCGAGGAGGACCTAAGGGAACTGGCTGACAAGCTAGGTAGCCGTGCTGTAGCTCGATTCGGTGAATTGACTGCTAAGCGCAAAGCTGCCGAAGAACGTCTAGCTAGTTTAGAAGCTGAACTTAAAAAAGCTCCGAACCCACTTGATACAAAAAAGAAAGTCGAAAACAATCCTTTTAGTAATCTTGATACAATTGAAAAATTGCAAGAGAAAGCTGTTGAGGTTGACGACATTGTTGAGTGGGCTGAGGATGTTCTTTTTCAGAGTGACGGCTATTCCGCAGATGAAGTAGTAACCGAGGTAGAAGGAAAGGACCTGACAAAGGCCGACGTACGAAGAGCTTTACTACAAGCACGTAAAGCACAGAAGACATTCCTTCCTGATCAATTGAATAACCTTCAATCGATTGAGCAAAGCACTCAAATGCAAGAGCACCTAAGTGCTCAGGCTGAAGCTGAGCTACCCTGGATGAAAGGTGAAGATAACGACACACGTCGTCAATACGAAGCCATTATGAGCGACCCACGGGTTGATACATTAATGACCAATCTTCCCCCTGATGTTAAAGCTCAAATGCCATATTTACTAGCACACGCTGCTAATAGTATTTATGGACGAAAGCCAGTAGCAAATACTAAATCATCAGTGAAATTAAATCCCCCAAGAACAGGTACACCCTCCTCGTCCAAACCAGAAAAGTCTATGGGAAAAACAGCCAAGGCTCTAAAAGAATTAGAGGCTCGGTTCAAAGAGACGGGTAGCGCAAACGATTTCGCCAACCTAAGAAAACTTAAAATGGCAAACCGCCACTAACCTATTCATTAACACAACTATATAACTAATTATGGCATTCTCAAATACATTTGACACTACAAACCTCGGTTCGGGTGTTTCTAATCGTGAAGACCTCACTGACGTCTTGACTATCCTTGCACCAGAAGAAACACCTATTCTTTCTTCTGCTAACAAAAAGGGCGCATCCGCAACTAAGGTTGAATGGACTGTTGACTCTCTTTCGGCTCCCAGCACCGCTGGTATCGCTGAAGGTGCTGACGTTACAGCATTCACTGATCAATTCGCTGGCCGCGCTCGCCTTGGCAATCGCGTTCAAAAGTTCCGCCGGGACTATATGGTTTCCGATCTGCAAGAAGCAGTCGATTCCGTTGGCCCAGCTAAGATTGCTCAAGCAGAAGCTAAAGCACTTCGTGAACTCAAGCGCGACATCGAAGCAAGTCTTGCTTCAGCTAACACTCAGACAACCGAAGACGGTGCTGGTGTAGTTAATCGCCTTGGTGGTCTTGGTGACTGGATTCAAAATGCTGCTGGTTCGGGTAACGTTCCTGCTCCATTCCAAACTCCAGCTGCAAGCATCGCTGACGTAACTGATGGCAATTTCGCAGAAAGCGAATTGAACTCTCTGATCTCTTCGATCTTCAAGGTTACTGGTACATCCAACAACCTTATGTTGGTTGCTGATACAGCACTCCGTCAAGACATCAGCGACTTCGCTCGCATCGGTGGCGTATCGGGTGACTCAGTTCGTGCAGTGAACTACAACGGCGAAAGCGGCACTATTAAGCTTTCCGTTGATCTGTATCAAAGCGATCACGGCATCGTATCTGTTGTCAACGCTAACCCTGACTGTATGCCAGTACAAGCCGGTACTGCTGGAATGGCTGGTTACTTGGTGAATCCTGAATACTACGGTGTTCACGAACTCATCCCTATGGGCAGCACTCGTCTTCCAAATCTTGGTGGCGGCGACCGTGGCTTCGTTGATTGCGCTTTGACCCTCGGTGTTTACCACCCTGGTGCTCACGGCAAGATTGTCAGCACAAGCTAAATAATTCTGGTTGGGGGGCGAAAGCCCCCCTGCCTTTTTTTTATGGATATTATTATTCCTGATTCGAATACTTACTCCGATGAGGAGATTAATCGTGCCTTAATGCAAGAGATTCAGGGTAGCCTAGATCTGGAGAGAGCGACCGAAAAGAATCGCTATCAACAAGCAGCTAAGGAGGCACATCAATTGAAAGGAACTGTTCATCCTACATTAGGACGGCCAGTGGCTACAATTCCAGCACGCGAGTTTTTTCGACTCGTAAAGAAGTACGGTCAAGAGACTGTGCATTCTAAAGAATTTTTGCAGTACTACAATAAGAAGTTCCCAGAACTCAGCCCCAATAAAATTTAATGCAGACAAAAACCTACAGCGATTTATATAATTTAGTGCAAGCACTTTCGGGTGTAGGTAGTTTCACCGCAGAGGAGAAGCTTAATATTTTACAGTTCGTCAATCGGCGAGCATTTGAAGCATATCGGACTAGCTCAAGTTGGCCTCGTTACGCAGTAATCGGAGAGGAGCGCACCCTTGGTACAAACGGACTTGTACCTTATGTTCAAGCTGGACTAGATAATATTTCTGATTTTCAGCGTATTTACCGTAGTCAACCATTCCTTCGTAACTCTGCATTGGAGTACGAGTTCTACGTTGATTCAAACGGAGCGCACGTAATTAATATAGTTACAAATGATTCGACTTCTGTATTTGTAAACTACCAGAAAGAACTCCCTACGTTTAGTGAGGAATCCACAAATATTCCTTATGAGTTCTTCTTCTACCTAGCGCACTCAGTGTATGCTGACTTCCTACGAATGGATGGCCAGACTGACAAGGCTATCACTGAAGAACAAGTTGCCGGGACTTACCTAGCACTTGAGCTGGAGAAGATCGACCTACGTTCTAACAACAACACAATTAACAAGAAATTTTCAACTTACGTAAATCGTCAAGCACGATAACAACCCCTGTGATATAATAAAATTATGGCTAACTCAAAAAACAACGCACTAGAATTTTCGTCGGCTGGATCGGAGATCCTTGAAGCTGCGGATGCAGTAACCGGTAAACGCTATGGAGCGTTGCAAATCTTAAATGACACTGTGTTCAGTGCTTTGACTGCATCCAGCATTGACGGTACAGCTAAGCTAGTTGGACCAACTTTTGCTGCTGGAACAATCCTTTATGGAGCATTCAGCGAAGTAACAGTAACTTCTGGTCTCGTAGCAGCGCACAAGTACTAGTATGAACCTTAACCTTAGTAGCCGCTTGGGTCGAGGCAGGTTAGTTGCGTCAGCTCCACCTACACCTCCAACAGAATCGTCCTTATATTTAAGACCTGGCGGTACTTTTTTATATTTACGACCTAACTCAACATTTAAATACCTTAGACCAGAATAATTATGGCAGACGTTACAGTTAACACAGACATAGACACTTTCCTACAGAGTGCAGATAAAGCAGCAGCTAGGACTAGCTTAGAGCTTGGTGCTACTGACACCGTAGAATTTGGGGGCTTTGTGCCGCCGACAGGAACAACTGCCGAGATTGATGCTTTGTTCTCTAGTTCGCTTGCGACTCCAGATGCTATTTACTTTGACCGTGATAAAAAAATACAGTGGCAAGCGTTGACCAGTTCGACCCGACAAGAAGTATCTGGAAGGACGGTAAGCGATGGGTATAGTGTTTATGTTGATAGTGAAAATGGTGACGACGCTATTGGCGCAATAAACGACCAACGCTACCCTTTCTTGACGATAAAATCAGCCCTAAACGCTTTGGATTCTGAAAACTTCGGCAACCAGTGGACGGTCTATATCGGTCCAGGGTTGTATGACGAAATTGACGTTTTTGGTGATTTTGTAAATTCAGCAAACAGGAAGATTACAATTGTATGCGCTCCATCTGTCTTTTTTGCATCATCTCTGGCTGGCACTGTCTTTGAAAATGGTAGTGGATATTGCAAATTCGGTGGAATACTTGGATACCCCGAAATTTTAGGAACAAACAAAGCACAGCTATATTTAGGCGACGGGTTATCTGACATTGATGGTGGAATCGCTAGATTTGAAATTGGAAGAATTACAGTTTCCGATGCCTCTTACGTATCCCTCATTAAGATCACGGACGATAGGGCTAAAATTGTCACTTTGACGGTTACGCTTACTGCTGGATCGGTCGCCTCAAACTTTGCTTTGATTGAAGCGGCGGGAGGATCACGTGTATTAGTGAAAGTTCCCTATATGTTGGCGCAAGGCGACGGAACGTGCATATTGAAGTTAGAGGGTTCGTCGCACGGGACTTTACAGGATTCGACTTGCCAAAAAACATCGCTGGCAAGGCTGGTCGATGCTAATTCTATATTAGTTCTAAAGTCGTGCGTTCAAAATGTTCCTGCATTTCCACCAGTAACCGCTCCCTCAGTTCTTGCTGACGTGGCAACTTCAAATGTATTCGCTTGGGGTGTTAGTGTGGCAAGCAAGGTGGTTGATGCTGACATCACACTAGACACGACCTTTGGGTCACTTGTGATTGACGCAGATTCCATAAAGGTTCTACGATAAATATGTCAACACTCGGGACAACGTCCATTAACGAGGGCAAAATCCTCCGCTTCTGGTTTGAAATAGACCAGTTTCGTGAGCCTACGCAAATCACTCCAGATACAAACGCACCATACACGGAGGACGACAAGGAGGGAACACGGTACACCACGGCTTCCACTGGCGAGCAAGTCACGCTAATCCCAAGTGTCACATACTCACTTAACGACGGCCCAATCTCATTTGCCTACTCATCGGACAACCCAACCGAAATCGACGTAGCGCCCGATGGTCAGGTAGCGTTTATGGTAGCACCTGAGGCTACTGCCAGTGCAATAATTACCATCGTTGGAGCAAACGGCACTGCAACAATCACACGAAACGTCAGCGTGACACTCACACTTTCGGGTGCATCGATTGTTGAGGTCATCGAAGGTGGGGTAGCTGGTAGCGCACGTAAGGCACTGTCCGACCCAATGGACACAGCACTAAGTGGCGCTAATCCAGCGACACAGCAGAAAGTTTACACGTCACAGGATCACGTCACTCCAGCATACGTCCGCAACACGAGCTTCTTCCTGCAAGGGACACACGCAGAGGCACTCACCTGCGCTTCGCCTTGGAACTCTACTGGAGGCACTCAACGTGCTGGGACAGCAATTACACCAAGACACGCAGTCTGTGCAAACCACTATCCCGTCCCAGTTGGGGCAACAATTCGATTCATTGCATCTGACAACACGGTAATAACCAGAACGGTTGTTCAAGCTGGTATCGTTACCACTAGCGCCCTAGATGCTTGGATGGTTCTACTGGACTCAGACCTTCCAGCCTCAATCACACCCTGCAAGCTATTCCCAGACGGCTACGAGACATATTTACCTGCTGGTGCAACAACTGCCGCAGCCGCAGCACTTCCACTGCTTGCAATGGACTTCAGCGAGAATGGCATCGCCCTTGACCTTATTACTGAGGTAAATGAGGTTGGGCCGAAAATGAATTATGGCGCTCCGACAATACCGCACCGCCTAGCATTCTACGACCCGATCATAATCGGGGACTCTGGCAACCCAATCTTTGGGGTCATCGGCTCTGAGCTGTGGTTACTGTCTACGTTCCACGGACCTGGCGGTGGCCCGTTCTACGGCGGTCTAGTCACAGAGCTTAACGCAATGATCACAACTCTCGACACACTTCAGGGCGACATTACTGGACACACAGTTACAGTTGGCGATCTATCATCTTATACCGCCTATTAAAAATGCACGATATTCTTTACAAATCAACCATAGGAACAGGGGGCTTTATCGCTACTATCGAACTGGGGCATATTAACGAACTTCTAGGACTAGTTGTGGGTCTTGCTACTCTAGTCTATATGACTGCATCCGCAGTCAAGGTAATCAAGGAACTCATAGATAAGGATTAATATGACACCAGAACTGATAGCAATGCTAGGCGGGGGCGTAAGCGGCTTCGTAATGAAGATGATTGCGGCACAGGCCGACAACCAGGCTCGTCTCTTTGAGCGTATGATTGCTCGTCAGACTGTAGCGGATGACTCAGCAGATAAGGCAGCAGCCCGTGGTGGTGTCTATATGCGGCGTGCAATTACGGCGGCAGTTATCTTTGCCATTGTAATAGCCCCATTTGTCTTTGCATTTACGGACATAGGTGTTAGTATACAATCAGAATCCAAAGGCTTTCTAGGGCTATTCAAGCGTCTAGAATGGTCCACTGTACAGGGTTTTGTTATACTACCAGAGATCCGCCAAACAGCTTTAGCCATCGTAGGGTTCTACTTTGGTTCCTCACAAGTCAAATAACAAATAATATTATGTACGGACGACAAACAAAAAGTGCTGGTAAGGGTTCCTGCGGTGAGAACAAGAGCTGCGGTTGTGGAAAGAAAGGCAAGTAGTGCCTGACAAATCCAAAATGAAGTGCAACGTACCCCGCCGTGAAGTTCAAGGTGGGAAGAAGTTCGTCGTGAAAGCCTGCCAAGGTGGGACAGAAAAAATCGTACGATTCGGCGATGCTAATATGAGCATCAAGAAAGATCAGCCAAAACGGAAGAAAAGCTACTGCGCTCGCAGCGGTGGCATCAAAGGGAAGACAAATAAACTATCTGCTAACTACTGGAGCCGCAAGGCTTGGGACTGCTAAAACATAATGCCTGAATACCGCACATACGGAGCAAAAGACGATAAAATCCTAGAGGACCTCGATATGGGGTACACTGGGTTTAATGACTACCTACGTCCCGATCAATTGCAACGTGGTATATTAGCAACCAGCAACAATGGTCGGCTTGGGCGTAACGGTGAATGGCAGGTTAGACCAGGGATTGATTTGGTCAAGGCTCCCTTTGCTAGTGGTGACGATGTTCTTAGACTTCCAACTACTTCCGAATTGGAAACAGTTCCTCCAGTTGTTGGCTTACTGCCAACTACAATTAGGTCCGCTTCTTTAACTAGTGACGTAGTTACTATTGTTATCGATGACCCAGCCGTTGAGCCAGGTCACGTGTTTATTACAGGGGACGAAATTACAGTCAGCGGTATTCCGTTTGGGGTAGATACAGATCCCAATGGGACTTTTGAACTTACTTCTGTAACAGATAACGGCAGCACAAAATCTCTTACGTATGCTTTAGTCGGGGCAGATGCAACATACGCTTTGCCAGTTGCTTTGCCTCAAGTTCTTCCATTTGCACTAAATGATGTCCAAGGTTCTGCAGTCATTGGTTACAATATGCTACTGGATCAAGGTGGCATTTCAGCAGTTTATGCTAGTACTCCTTATAGCAATCCAAATGATTCCGCAAGTCAGTGGGTGCTACTAGGGTCAAACGTAAGCGCACTGGCCATTAACCTAGCGGACCCAACAGTTACATATGACCTCCCGTACAAGCGTGGAGAGACAGCACCTGTGCTTTCGGATATGATTCAAGCCTTCAACAAGGTGTTCTTGTTTCGTGATGGTCAGACTGCGCTAGAATGGGACGGAAGCTTTGATAATGTTAATTTAACAGACCTTAATTTAGATAATACATATCTGATTACTGACTTAGGTGACACGACTCAATCGCAGTGGAACACAATTGCTGGAACTACGGCAGTAACCTATGAAGTTAATGATATTATTACAATTGATGCCATAGGCACAGGAACTGGTACAGTTCGCTCTGGATTTAGTTTAGTAAAAAGCGGAGTATACACGCAGCCAGTTCAGATTGATTGCCTACCTGGAGAATTTGCAATTACAAATAGTATAGCAACAGTTTTTGGATCTCACGATGTAAAGGTTGGGGATGATATTACTGTAATGTCAGCAAGTATCAGCGGAGCCGCTGGCGCAGACTCTGGACTTACCATTGGTCAGGACTACGTTGTAAATAAAATTTACGAATTTGGTGAATCCCTTACTGATATTACTCTTGCTGTAAATGATGGGTTACAAGGACCTGGGGATTATGAGGGTCTTTATAAATATACTATCACTACAGATGTAGCGCATAATCTAGTGAGTGGTGAACCGATCATTATGGATCAATGGGTTCCAAATGGCGTTGCCTTTAATGGATCATTTTTTGTCCAAGGATTACCAAGTTTAAATACCTTTGTTATCTATACTGACTTTAATGTCAATCCAACTGAATCGTCATATGCAGATGCTCGTGCAGGAATTAATGCAGGGTTCCAGTTTGTACTTGATTCACGAACAGTTACTACGCACGTAAATGACGGTGCATCTTTATTGACTGATCCTATCTTCACCAAGAGAGTTTCAGCTGGACTGGGCTTCACCCATATGCCAGCACCTCCATATGCTACATATCACCAGCGTAGATTGGTTATGCCGTATCGCTATGCGGTTAATGATGCAGAAGGCCAATATACAGCTCGTGATAACCTGGATGAGATTATTGTGTCGGACATCTTGGACGCAGATACCTATGACCAGATATATGGTCAGTACAGGTTCAATGCTGGAACGGCTGACTTTAATGTTGGACTACTGTCCTTTGCGGATGACAAGCTAGTAGTATTTAACCGTAACTCAATTCACTTAGTGATAGGCAGCAGCCCTGATTCCTCTTCGGTTCAATTAATCACAAATGAGGTAGGTTGTTTAGCCCGTAAGACGATTGTTCAAATTGGTAACAACATAATGTTCCTTTCTGACAATGGTGTATACGGAGCAAACTTCCAGGATCTATACAACCTTCGTGGTAGCGAACTACCACTGAGTAGCAGCATCCAGACTACCATTGATAAGATTAACCGTCAGTACTGGGATCAGTCCGTAGCTGTTTACTTTAACAACCGCTATTACATTGCTGTTCCGACTGGATCAAGCACCGTCAATAATACTATCCTTGTGTTTAACTTTATCAACAAGCAGTGGGAGTCCGTGGATAGCACCTCTGACGTGGACTGGGACATCGAGAACCTGATCGTAGCTGGTAAGAAAGGTGACCGTGCAGTATACGCAGTGAATGCCCTTGGAGGGCTTCACAGGGTTGACGCTCGACCTGATGGCGTTGATCGACTGGCTACTACTATTCCAGTTGAAGGAGGACAGGAGGGCGTTATCTACAGCATTCCTGCTGAAGTAACTACCCGTCAGTTTACCTTTAATGACTTCGGTCGTAAGCGTTGGAGTGAATTTGAGATGCACGTGCAGTCCAGTGCCTCAGAGCAGTCCGACTTTGATCTTTCAGCGGAAGTAGAAAACATTGACGCAGAGGTAAATCTTAATACATTGAGTTCATACATTGGTGGAAGTCTTGACATTGACGAAGATGTTTCCGTCCGTGGTAGAATAGGTAACCGCCGAGGATACGGCATTCAATTTACAATTAATAATACACAGGGTCGCCCAAGAGTCCGAGGAATCAAAGTCTCAGGAGCACCTGCATCAAGATCAACAACTAGCGTACAATAATTATGGCGGATATTACAATTACTCCAACGGGTGCAGCATTTGACCCAACAGATACCGTAACTTCAACTCGGCTCAATGAAGCCCGTAACCCTACGGCTGCCTTGACTACTGGTTCTATTGTACCAACTGATTTGAGCACTGGTGCTCCAAGTTGGGACGGTAGTGGAACTCTCAACGTTATTGGAAGTCTAGCTTCTGGCTCTATTTTTACAAGTAACGAAGCGATAGAAATTAATCAAAGTGGTACTGGCGACCGCAATGCATATGTAGATTTTCATACTGCTGACCCTAGCGGTACTGATTTCAATGCTAGAATTTATCGTGCTGGTGGTTTAGATAGCGACTTGGAAATATTAAACTCTGGAACAGGAAGCATTGTTGTTAATTCTACAGTTGCCCAAGTTAGTAACAATGCTCAATCCGTTGCTACTAAGGCTTATGTTGATAGTGTGGTTGCTCCAAGCACTTATACAGGAGGAGAAAGTGTAACGTTTCCTAATGGTTTGATTATGAAGATGGGATCTACTAGTAGTAAGACACTTGATTTCGGTACTCCTTTTCCAGGGGGTGTCGTAAGTGTCACTATCTCCAATCAAAGTAGTTACGGCGATACTTACGGAAATGCATCATTTGTGACCAGCTCTAGTCCTAGTCAATTTACAATTAGCTCGGGAGTAAGTGTGAGCGGCAATGGACCTTGGTTCTGGCAAGCAATCGGATACTAATGAACCCCATCCTCCAATCAGTACAACAATTTAAATTATGGCCATTATAAATAAAGGAACAGCTTTCTCCAACGGGGAACAACTATCAGCAAGCAAGCTTAATGATTTAGTAGACGGAGCTACCTTTGGTACTGACTCCGTTGATAACGCTAGTACAATCGTAAACGCCAACGGAGCTATTACGGTTCGTGACAGCGGTGTTACCGCTGCTAAACTAGCTACGGGTTCTGTTACTACAAATAAGATCGTAGACGCTAATGTTACTTTTGCTAAGCTTACCGATGTCATTGACGATGACACAATGGATACAGCTACCAATACGACCTTGGCTACTTCGGAAAGCATTAAGGCTTATGTTAATGGAACATCGGATTTATCTACCAATGGTTATCAAATTTTTCCAAGTGGATTAATTATGCAGTGGGGAACATATAATACTGCAGGAACTCCTGCTGGTAATGTGACTATTGATTTTCCAATTCATTTTACAACAGCTTGTTTAAATCTTTCCGCAACACTAAGACAACCACTTGGGAGTGCTGATGGAGCAAACACTGTGTCCGCAGAATTGGACGACTCTTTGCCACTTGAAAAATTCACGCTTGGATTTGATGAACACGACGTTCCAGCAGGCGATAAATATGCGTGGTGGCAAGCAATCGGATACTAATGAACCCTCTCCTTCAATCAGTACAACTAGCGTTGCAAAACGCTACGCAAAAGGAAGCCCTTGTCTACATCGACAAGGTAGTGGACTTCTGTATTGAAAAGGAGAACGGTAAGGTACTGGACGGATGGCCCCGTGACTTAATACAACTACTTGTATCCTACCATATGGCTAAGGATACCTTTATTGCAGAGCAGGACGCAGAGGGTAATATCTTAGGGGTCTTTATGTGGTATAATTGCGACGAGGAAGACGACTGGTTCTTTGTTCAGAACTGGGAGTCGGACAAGGAAGACGGCAATGCAATCTTTATGGCCTTCCTATTTGCGGAGGATAATCAAACTTTTAAGAAACTTACACATAACTTCATTACTCAATGCCCTGAGGTTATGCAGAAAAAACTACTAGGCATACGATACAGGCAAGGTGCTCCCACTAAAGTGGTATACAGCACTGCATTATTCAACAAAATCTTAGGAATATAATATTATGGGAGGCGGAAAAGGAGGATCATCAGCACCACCACCAATTGACCCTGGAAAGTCAATGGGTGAATACTTATTCGGTAAAGACTTTAGTGGTCAATACCAAGGCATCACGGACCCTCGATTGCAGGAGCGATTGATCGGTGCTGAACGGACGTACCGTCCGCAGTACACGGCCCTAGAGCTGGCTGACATCGGCGTAATGGCTCGTGGCATTGAGGCTGGTGCAGCTAACCCTGAGTACGCACGTTTAAACGCAGAGCTTGCTGGGTTAAAGGCTGGTGCAGAGATTGGAGGTTCACGTACACAAGAAGACATTAAAGCCGCTGCTGAAAAGCTTTATCCAACACCACAAAAAAGCAGAGGGCTGAGAGGTCGTAGAGGGACCTCAGGCTCTAAACGCAGGGAAGACCTAGCCGAACAACGTAAAGCCTTTATAAGTGCTGCTGGAGATCCAGGGCAGGATCGTGCAGCTAAAATTGCACAGCTTGAGACACAACTTGAAGGTATGTCTCCGACCCTTGAGGGTACTCCTGGCTTGTTTGACCTCCTTGAGGAGCAGTCAACCCGTGCAGGTGCATTACAGCGTGAGCAACTAGGCTTACAGCGTGAATCAGATGTAGCTGCACTAGAGGAGTTCGCCCCTCAAGTAGTAGAAGCCTACCGTGCCGCTGACCCTTACAGCACAGGACTTGCTGAGTCTCAGACTGCTATGGCCCAGGACCTGTATCAGCGTTCACAGGGCTTAAACCCAGAGCAACAGCGTCTAGCAGATCAGCAGGCATTACAAATGTCCCAGCGTGTAGGTCGTGTAGGAGATGAAAGCTCGGTAGCTGGACAGATCCTTGGACGTGAGCAGTACTTGTCAGGGCTTCGTGGTCAGGCAGCAGGTATGGGGCAACAAGCTTTTGGGATGAACCGTCAGCTTGCGGGTGACGTAGGTATGACTATTCTTGGTCGTCCTTCTCAATCTATTGGTCTAGGTAGTCAAGTACTAGGACAGGCACAGCAGGGTGCAGCAGGGCCTATGGGGCCTCAGTTGTTCGACCCTAATGTAGGTATCAATATGGCATTGCAACAGCGAGGACAGGACGTTACGTTCCAAGGAATGCAGGCTCAAGCTAAGGCAGCGGGGCAGGCTGGTACTATGGGTGCTATTGGTGCAATTGGTGGTGGCTTCTTGGGTGGCCTAGGTTAAAACTTAAAAATAATATATTATGGCATTTCAAACAGGATCACAAATTCGCCCAGAGCTGGGCAACGCTGACTACAGCGGCTTTACAAACGCCGCTAATATACGAGCGAACGCACTAGCTAACCTTGGTGAGCAGATTGGTGGGGCTATTGAGTCCTACGGCATCAAGAAGGAAAAGAAAGCTAACCAGAAGCTTAGATACGAATCCATATTGCCGTATACAACTCAACAGTTCGGAGCTGAAGAAGGAGAAAAAATGGCACAGCAATTTGCACTTGATCCGGCATTGACATCCCAGGTAATGCAGTTTGCTACAATCCAAAAGGATCAAGAAGTTCTTGATAAAGCTCTTGCAGTAAGTACGAATACTGATGGCACGACTGACTGGGGACAAACTGTTCAATCTTATATTGAATTAGGCGGAAGTGATCCACGTATGGTTGCCGGTCTAGCTTCGGAAGCACGTAAGTCCGATCCTAAGGAAGCATTTACTCCATCAGTAATGGAAGTAGATGGCGTAACATTCGCTATAACTAGCAAGGGAGGTGCTCAAGTTATTAGTACCCCTGACGGTGGTGAGATGAAATTACCAGCAGGTGCTCAAGTAAGCGAGTACAAGGTTAAGCAGCTTCAAAAAGCTAGAGAAGCTTTTTCATCGGGAAATGAAAATATGGCTCAGGACATTATTACATCTTTAGATATGATAGACAAAATTACTGGATCCCCATTGACCCCAGAGGAAATTTTTGGAGTCTCTCCAGGTGTACCTGAAGTTGTTACCCCAGATGGTACTACAGTTGGTGATGAAGAAGAAAGCCTTCAAGATATTATTGCCAGAAATCTAACACCAAATCAATAATGGAGTTTACCGATGAACAGCTCGAAACCGCTATTCGTAATGCTGATTCTGCTGGTAACGTACAGGACGTACAGGCATTAGCAGTTGAATACAATCGCCGCAAGGAGGCATCTCAACAGGATCAAGGTCTAGTTGAGGAAGCAGCTTATCTTGCGGATGACTTTGCGAATCAGTTCAACCTATCAATAGCTAATATAGCTGGTGCTCCAGTTGATCTTATTAGCTTCGGATTGAACAAGATATCCAATGCTATCATTGACGAGGATATAGTGTCCCCGGATGCCTTTGGTAGTTCATCGAGTATCAAGAGTGCTATGGAGTACATAGGGACTCGTGACGAGGCTCCTAGGACTAAAGCTGGTTATGTGGGTCAAGTGGGAGGTGAAGCTGTTACTGCTACTATGCCTCTGCTCAAGCTGGCTCAGGTAACAAGTAAGACAAAGGCAGTCACGGGAGCTGGTAAGGTTGCTCAAGCTATTGCAAAGGACTTCACAGATGAAGCGGTTAATAAAACTGGGAGGCTCCTTGCCATTGAGTCCGGGGCAGCCACTACTGCTGGAGTTGCTAGGGAATACGCTGAGAATGAAGATCTAAGCCCAGGTGCTGCATTGGCCGTAGAGGTCCTTGCTGGCGTAGCTGGTGGCTTTGCTGGTGCTGGTGCGTATAAGATTCCAAAGTCCCTCCTCAAGAAGGTACAGGGCAAGAATGCTACAGAGATAATGGAAATGGTATCCAACGGTTCCATTGAGTACAAGGATCTGGACTGGGCGTTGGAAAGTAAGCCGTTGTTTAAGGACGATGGAGCATTCAATATGGATGCCCCAGTGACACCCAAGGACAAGACGCAACCACTAGAGGTTCTTGTGGATGGTAAAAAGATTCCCCAGACACCAAAGCCAACAATGCCGGGTGTTGTCCGTGAATCATTTGAGTTCCAAGCTGCACGTCAAGAGATAGCCAATAACGTTTCCAACAAACAAAAGGTTGAGGCTGCTGTTGCATTGAACAACTTGAACAACTACGGACCCGAAGCTCCATTCAATCCAAAGAGGATGATTAACAAGATCCTTTCGGTATTTGCTCCGTCAAAGGTTCTTGGTAACGATATTGTAAATGAAATTGAAATGGCCAAGGGTACTATTAACCGAGCACAGGAGTTAGGTGCTAGAGTTAAACGTGTAGTAGGTCGTCTGGAAAAGAAGGACCCAACCGTACGAGAAAGTGTTGACGTTTTCCTAAAGGGCGGAGAGATGGCCCCATCACTTGACCCAGTAAAGGTTGAGTTAATTAAGTGGAGAGAAACAATTCGGGAGTTACAGGGTACATTACTTCAAGGTATGGATGATGAAGTCTTTGAGGCACTATCGAAGGCAGGCCAGAAGGAAGTACGTGAAACTATCGAGGCTTCTATCGAGCAGGGTTACTTGACTCAGACATATAAGATTTTCCAGGACCCTGACTATCGACCCACCAAGGCTCAAGAAGATGCTGCACTCAAGGAGATACAGCTAAAGATTATGATGTCCTCGGATGCTGGGACGATGACAATGCCCCAAGCTGAGGACTTAGCCCGTAAGCAAATGGACCACCTGAGGAAAAGTTCAGCGCGGCAGAGAAAGGCAGAGGGAAGGCAACAGGGAGCCGTGAAGGAATCCAAGGGTATACTACGTGAGCGCAGTAATCCTGGACCAGCGGAACGCGCTTGGCTTGGTGAGGTCAAGGATCCCAAGGAGCGAGCATTTAGTACAGCTAATAGATTAGCTAGACTAGCATCATCAAAAGCTGAGGATGTTGCGATAGCTAAATTCCTTTTGGATTCTGGAGTTGCTACACGCAGGCCAGCCAACCCCGATCAAGTTCAGATGAAGTTCCGCACCATTGAGGGGGACTCATCAGTGTTCATTGACCCAGAGGTAGCGCACTCATTAGATATGATGCGCTTTGGAGAAGCCAATACTGTTAAGTCCGGGATAGCTGGGTATCTAGATAGAATCTGGAATACTTGGGTTGGTACTTCAAAGTCAACCAAGGTTCTACAGAATCCTGAGTCCTATATGGTCAATTTATTTGGAGCTGTGGCTAGTACTATTTCCTCTGGAATTATACCAACCCCAAAGGGGTTCCGTGCTGCTCTGTCTGACTTCGGATCACTAGATGATTTACTTTCCGGCAAGAACACTGTAGGCCGACGCGCACTGCTGGATGACATCGATAAGATGAACCAGTACGGATTGAAGCCCAAGAGCGTTAATGCTGCTGACATTGAGCAAAACGTTATTAGGGGACTGGAGGGATTAAATAAATCCTTGAAGGGCGGCATAAAGGCAACAATGGATTGGTTCGGCAAGGCTTACTCCGTTGGTGATACATCAATGCGATATGTAGTATGGAAAGGTAACCAGAGGCAATTAAAGAAAATGTTCCCGGACTACAGCGTTGCTGAAATCGAAGCGGCTGCTGCTCGACTTACAAATAATACATTCCAGAATTATGACAAGCTGAGTAATGTAATTCGCCAAGTATCAAGGGCTGGGTTGGCTGACCAGTTCGTGCCATTCACGGCTGAACTTACTCGCAATATGTACAACCAGGGTAAGTACGTTGCTCAGATGACTGCTGGTACGTTCGGCAAGGACATCGGCCTTGACCCAACTAGGGCAAATAAAACTCAAATGCGCTTACAAGGCGTAAAGCGTGGGGCAGCATTAGCTGCGGTAACAGCCGGAACGGATGCCGCCATCACACAGTATAACGAATTAAAGGGAGTAACGGAGAAGGACGAGGAACAGTTCGGGTTTTCAATTGCCCCAGAATGGGACAGCAGTAAGAGGTTAATCATCATCCCGGATGAAACTGGAAGGAAGGGTCGATACGTCAACCCAAGCTATTTGGTCCCGCAGGGTATGGCCGCACAAGCGTTTGAGGCTGGGTTTAGTGGATCTCCAGTATCTCAGCTCGCAGAATTTGTTAAGGATCAGTATCTCGGAGCACCTGGTACATTCCCTGTACGAGCAATAGGCCAGATAATATCTGGACGTGACCTAAATGGAAAGCTGATTAGTGTAGATCCCCGCACACAAGAGGTAGCTAAGGATGTTATGGGTGTCATCTACGATGAAACATTAAAGCCAGGTGCTCAAAACACTATAGAAAGATGGAGTGATTCACTCTCCGGTATAGGTGATCGTACTATAAAAGATAACGCACTACGTATGCTGGGTATCCGTGACTACCAGTGGGATGCCGAGAAGTCATTCACCAATAAACTCCGTGAAATATCTGAACCAATGCGCCAAGCAAAGGGTACTTACTCGTCGGCACTTCGTAAGTTCACGGATAATAACATACCAAGAGAAGAACTGGATGCTACCTATGAGGAGATGAATACTGCTCGACGCTTGAATATGGATATTATGCGCCAGCACTACCTGAACCTAGGTGGTGGAACGTGGAAGTACTCACAGGATGAACGCATTGTTATGATGAAGGAAGCTGGGGTATCATCCGCAGATATCCTGGACGTAATAGAAGGAACTTATACCGATATGCCACTGGTAAAAGAGGAATCAACATCTCAAATATACGATGACATTCCTGGTGGCACTAAGGAGAAGACGGCCTACTTGAGAAAATTAGCAAAGACTGATCCATCCTTGGCTAGAAAACTAATAGCTATTCATACGAAGTCCGACAACCTTACTGAAAAGGAACACCTAATACGTACACTAAGCCCACAGCGTAGAGCTGATCGTCTCATTGAAATGGGTGCTCACAAGAATCGAGCACTTATGAGGGAGATGATGTTAAAGAATATCGCAAACCCAGAGGTTAGGCGCATCATAAAACTACGTACTCAGTAACGAAAAGCCCCGTCCTCCACATAAAAAGGACGGGGCTACCGTAACGAAACAAGGAATCAAATAGGACATAAACCGATCCCGCTGCGGATTACTCCAACAGCTTACCTTGTTATTTCAGTGAGAACAAGGAAGCAAACTCACTGATAAGTATTATACACTATGGGTTCTTATAATTGATAAGTAAATCTTTTAGGTTACGCTTCTCATCCTGTAGTTCCTTACGCTGCTCAATCATACGATCAATGCGGTAGGATAGAAGCCGGGATTCCTGCCGAATCATATCGATCTGAGTCTGGATTCTTTCGATGTTTTCTTCGGTGTCTTGCATACTCTGAACTTGTGCGGAAGCCTCCTCCTTGTCAACAAATAACTCGGGAAAATTTAACCCTTCTAATGGATAATTTAACGCCTCGTAGCAGAAGGTATCACGGGCGATAGCGGCCTCCTTCTCGTCATCAAAGTAGCCCAGTTCGTACCGCCTCCTGCTCTTGCCTTTACCTACATCAATTGTAACGCGGCATTTTTTCTTGCCAGCTGGCCAGCGCACCCCCCGATACTTAGAATTACCTGTTATCTTTCGTGATCCCCTAAGATTCTGAGAGTGTGTGACATACCGCAAGTTGGATGGTGCATTATTTGAACTATCTCCATTGATATGATCAATGTCGTAGTTGTCCGGTCTAGGTCCAAGGAAGGCTCTTGCGATTAATCCGTGAACGCTAAGGACTTTCAATCCTACGCCCAAGCTCCGATACCCCTTTCCATCATCATAGCCGAATGATCTTCCTCGACTGGAACGTCCGTGCCTCTCTACACTTCCGTCCGAGTAACAGGTTACTCTTATTCCGTTTACGCTTATATCCTTTGATGTTTCTGTAGCTATCATAGTTCTTGTGTATTGATGGTGTGTGCGCTGCGATTGTATAGGTAACCGGTACGCTTGGTTATTATTTGTACTGCTTCAAAGTCCGTAGTCCAAGGCATCTCACGATCCTCGAACCCGAAGTCGTAGTCATCCCGAATTAGCTTAGAGATATTCCAGACATACAGAAGATGTTGGTATCCATTAACATAGATGAAATCCTTCTTTACTGATTCAGCGATACCGATATTGGTATCAAGCTTTAGCTGCTCAATAATCCAGGGATCATATGCCTTTCGGCGTACCTTGATTTCCACTAAGTAGTCAATGCTCTCGTAATCAAAAGGACTGAACTGGTCCTCGGCCTTTATCAGCTTATTCATCTTAGGAAAAGCCAACATTATATTTTGTGCTACTTGTTCTTCTGTCATTATCCGAACCTCCCTGTGCAGTGATAGAATTTAAACGTACCTCCGATGTCGCGCTCACCTTCACGGTTCTTAGCTATCTCGTAGGTTAGACTGGTATAACCCCCACGGGCATCTTGACTCTTTGACGAATCAACATCTCCGTTTGATGGGTACATAAGCAGAACAACGTCGGCATCATTCTCGATGTCCCCGGAATCCTTTAGGTCATACAGTTTGAGTCGGCCATTCTTGGCTCCCTCTCGGTTGACCTGTGCTAGTAGGATAATGGCGATATTGAGATCAATAGCCATCTGCTTAATTTTGTGAGAGATACTGGCGATGCCCTCGGCCTTACCCATCTTGGAAGAAAAAGGTATAAGCTGTAAGTAATCAATGACCAGTAGCTTTACTCCGTGCTTGTTGACGAACTGTCGTGTCTGGCTGTATAGATCATCGGCACTCTTGACTGAGTGCGAGGTGTACACAGGCATTGTCTTGAGATTAGAGATAGTCTCGTGAACTCGCTTGACCTGTTCCGGCTGGGCTACGTTGTCCTCCACGCTGCGTAGGTTAACGCCGGAGATAACTTGCGTCAGTCGCTTAGTAAGCTGCTTCTGTGGCATCTCCAAGGAGAAGACTCCACAAGCGTGACCATCCTTTGCTACAGCCTGGGATACAATATACAGGGCCAGTGCTGACTTACCACAGGAGGTAGGTGCAGCTACAGTCATTACTTCACCAGCGGCTATGCCCCGATTGCCAAGCTCACTATCCAAGTTATTGGTATGCGTCTTAACAACGTCAGGTACGTAGTCCCCTGCCTGCATCCTAGCGATGTCCTCCAGTAGCTCGTCAGCGGACGAACCGATCCCGGTTTTATCTTGGCTGAATAAAGGACGTGCAGTAATCTCGGACTCAAGGGTGCTACGAATCTCGTCATAGCTAAGAGCCTCGGACTCGACATTCTCGACAGCAATCCGGCAGGACCGCATAATCTCACGGAGCCTAGCCTTCTCTGCTACGATGTTAGCATAGAACTTAGCCGTAAGCTCGCTGTAAACGCCGTCAGCTACCGATAGGATACCTGCTATGCCACCGACATCGTCAAGCCCTCTAAGGGACTTCAGATGCTCTGCAATGGACACCTCGTCAATAGGCTTACTCAGTTGAGCAAGGTCACCTATAGCTTGGAACAGTAATCTAAATCGTAGTACGTAAAAATCCTCGGCCTCCAGTAAAGGACGCACCATATCATATACGGATGCGTCACCTGGGAATAGGCAGGATGCTATTAATTTTCTTTCAGCCTCGGCACTATGTGGCTGGTTCGTCGTCAGTAGGTTTATTTCGTTCATTATCAAGTAATTCTACCAGAGAACGAAGGACTTGTCCAAGGGACTTATGGGCTACACGATTTAACTCTGGCATATGATAACAATCAATTGTGTTATAGATGGAGAGTGATACTTCGGCGGCTTCTTTTATTTTAGTCATTTCGTTGCGGTCTATTTTATTATGTTGGGTCATAAGAATTACTTGCCCCCTACCGAATTGTAAGGGGCAAGCATCTTAGCACAGGGACTTACTCCGACTCTGCTCTTTCGAGCATCCCTATGGCTATCAACGAGTAGCCAATTAGGTCGCGGAATATGTCCTTGGATTGGTCGCCATTAGTAACTACTTTTAGCTGACCATCGTTACAGAAAGCCTTCGCTCTCTGGAATTTGTCCTGCATCCGAATGCATACACCTGTTAAGGGATGAACACCGAACTCGGAGGAGCCGTCAAAGTTTGCGAAGGGGTTATCGCAGCTTTCGCCTCCTGTGTAATCCGAGCATTTGTGAGCGGTTAGTTCCAAAATGGAACTGACCTCGTCACGCCGGAATGTTTCCCACCAGATCTTATCGAATGAGGACATTCTTAGAATGGGGTGTTGTCATTGGTTGGCGCACTTGCAGCTTTTGGCTCAGATGAACCACCGGCTGCTGCTCCGCCCTCTACTGGATTCAATGCCAGGGAGAGGAAGTTAGTACCGCTCTTGGCCGTCTTCTTCCAGCCCTTGAGGTAGTAGTCCTTACCTTCGACATTAATCTTCCCGCTGTAGTCAGGATGATTTGGTTTTTCTTTACGGTCATTGACGAAGAATGTACCGGAGTTTGTGTTATCGTATTGTGACATAATATTACTTTCGTTATTGGTTATGATTAGGCGACATCTTCATCCAGCTTTACGGCACGGATGGTTGTGTCAGGTTGTTCTAGCTTGACGCTCAAGTGTTTAGCAAGTGCGTCGATCTTCTGATTAAGCAATTGATTCTGCTTATCCAAGAGGTTATTGTGCAGGTGTACTGCTTCAATGTTTTCTTTCATCTCCCCGATGATAGTTTCGTAGTGGTTGTCCAGCATTTGAATGCTTGAGATGACATCTATGATTTCGTTTCGTAAGTCCATATTATTTGTGCGCAACAGAATGTTTCGCTTAGAATCCTTGTGATTGTTTAGTTGTAGGTTTAGGCAATTTGCTGCCGTGGTCATTAGTAGCGTCCGGATCTTTGGTATCGTCAATAGCAAAGAGTCCATTAAGTGCATATTTTCTGGCGTAGGATGAGGCACTGCCAGTAATCTGGGCATCGTCCATACCTTTCTTTGTCTCCGCCTCACGAGCGTAGGCATTAACGTGAATCGAGCTATCACTGCTATCATCTGTGGATGCAATAACGGCGGTTGACTTGACGTATACCCGGCCACCGACCTCAACCATTTCATCGGTGATTACTAAGGTGCAGGACCACTCAGCCAGCAATGGCTTGACGGATGTAAGGATGTCCTCAGCGGAACGGTAGCGGTAACCACCGAACTTATTAGTCTGTCCCTTCGGTGCTTTCAAAGAGGACTGAATCCCCTGGAGTTTCTTATGTATGTTCATCGTGATTAATTTGGTTTTGTTATTACTCATATGTTTTTTTGGTTAGTTTACGGAACAGCTCTTTACGCTGCTTTTGATTTTTACAGGAATCAAGATCACCTTCACTTGCTCCTAGGTCTTTTAACTCTGTGACTTGTTCAGAGGCTGTCAAGGAATTTCCGAACTTTCTTGTAAGTTGCGTAAGTCCTACGGGATGAAGGACATCGGTCATCTCCTGCTCCAAGTAAGCGGCCATTGCCTCTAAAGTATTTGGCAAATCTTCCTTATTACCCTTGCACATCTTGAGGAAAAAGTTCTCAACCTTTCCGAGAAGACTGTTGGCCTGGCGAGAGATTACACCGCGGACCATTCCGGTCTGGTGGTCGTGATCCAGCACCCAGTCCTGCGTCTTAATGTCCAAGATGGGACAGGAGATTGGCTTGTTAGCCTCCCGGAACTCCTTGATTTGGTTCTGTGATAAGTAAGTCATAGGTATGTTGATTTGGTTATAATTAATCCTGAGGCAGTCCCAAGAGAAGCTCCGATGCAGTAAGTTAATCTAGTTTTCCACTCACTCATATTCTGGGTAGTCATCTCTAAGCCACTCGATGACATCTGTTGCGCCGAACATTAAGTCCCTAATCTCTCCGTCCAGAGAAGTATTAACTCCGATTGCGTTGTCGAGGGCCTCTCTGGCTTGTTTCATAAGCTCTAGTTTCTGTGTGTATTTTTCTTGGTTCATCATTATTGTATTACTCTCCGTTAAGGATGAAAAAGGACGCAGACTTGCGGATGATCTTGATGGCTTCAGTAGGGGAGATGCAGTAGTCCCGAATCATATCGTCAACCTCAATGCAGAGGGAAGCTAGAGTGAAGAAGTCGAGATGCCGATCGGATTTAACGTGCGTGATGGTGACGCAGGGATGGTCTTGACCAAATGTTGGCTCCTCG